>ENA-OQCS01000204-OQCS01000204.1-human-gut-metagenome-genome-assembly--contig:-NODE-204-length-31776-cov-4.393662_pt1 | contig 31776 bp, 36 predicted proteins | sample MGYA00242757_ERZ504575 | MGnify/ENA primary metagenome ERZ504575 (study PRJEB26092, sample SAMD00036297) | human gut metagenome | host: Homo sapiens | study: EMG produced TPA metagenomics assembly of... | reverse complement strand
TCTGCGAATCCGATTGCACAGGTCTAAAAGCCTCAGCGTAGCCCGCTACGCCTGCGTTTTTATACCAGCACACTCGAATCCGCATCCTACGCGATTGGTATAGTTATTTACGAAACGATGTACTAGGTTCAAAAAGTCGTTCGTGCCTGCATGATAAGACTTTTGAATCTGGAACCCTGTTTGATTTTACAATGCCATCTTTATCATCTGTATAATTTTATCCTGCTCAAATTTACTGCTGTCAAATGCCAGATGATACTGGGAAATATCTTTCCATTTCTTATCTGTAAAGTACTCATAATAAGTACGTCGTTCTTTATCCACTTTCTTAACCAGCTTCTGTGCACTTTTTTCTTCCCGTCCTGTACGCTCGATGACAGTCTGTACACGATACTCAAATGGTGCATGGATAAATACGCTCAGGCATTTATTGTCGAGGATGTGATTGGCGCATCGGCCAACAATCACACAATCTTCTTTCTCAGCAGCATCCAGAATAATCTTTCGCTGAAGATCAAAGAGCACATCATTCATGGGAACAAAGTGAAAATCGCTGTCCATCTGAAGTTCATGGTCAATGGGAAAACGCCACTGGCTGCCACGTTTCTCATCAACCTTGGCAAGCAGATCAAAAGGAATATTTTCTTTCTGAGCTGCAATATCGATCAGCTCTTTGTCATAAAAAGCAAATCCAAGCTCTTCTGCCAGAGCTTTACCGATCAGGCGGCCATTACTGCCGAGCATCCTGTTTATTGTAATCACGCGTTTACTCATAATCAAACCCTCCTTTATGACATCTCTGTTATTGACAGGTATAGATTCAGCGAATATTCGCAAATTGTACCTGTTATCTGCAATTAACAGTGATAAGTCTTTTATTTGTGAACATTATAACATTGATACTCGAAGAAATCCAGTAAAATATATAAAAAACCAAATATATTACGAAAATATTTAGGTACAGTGCACAAAAACGATTCGCAATGAAACAAATGATGCAGTTAATCCGATAATATTTTGAAAAGTGTTTTTTGGATAGTTTTATCAATAGACACTTTTGGCTGTCATATGCTAGAATTAGAGTAATATTTACAGCAAGCAGCAAAGCGGATGATATTGTCCGCCTGACCAGGATTACTGCCGAGTCAGAAGACACCGGTAAAGTGAAAAATTTATTTATGAAATAGAGGATATTTATAGATTTTTTCTCTAAGTTATGGTATTATATTAAATTGGCTGTCTGACGACAGATCCGAGTCAAAATATTACAAGAGATATGAAAAGTATGTAAGAAAGGGATACGATACATAATGCTGAAAATCAAAAGCTATGTAAAGGTAAACAGTCTGGCGGAAGCTTATGAACTGAACCAGAAGAAAACAGCCCGTATTCTTGGGGGAATGGTCTGGATGAAAATGGGCAACAGAGCAATATCCACAGCGATTGATCTTTCCGGTCTGGGGCTGGATGCGATTTCGGAGAATGATGACGAATTTGTCATCGGATGTATGACTCCGCTTCATGACCTGGAGACAAATGAAGCTCTGAATACCTACACACATGGAGCTATGAAAGAAAGCCTTTGCCACATTGTAGCGTACAGTTCAGAAACTGTGCCACTGTGGGAGGAAGCATTTATGGAAGATATGGTTTCTCAGATGTTCTGACCATGTTCCTGGGAATGGATACATGGGTAGAATTATATGATGCAGGCCGTATTCCACTGACCGAATTTGTAAATATGAAGAAGGACAATGACATCCTTGTAAATATCATCGTGCGAAAAGAGCCACTTCTTACCTGTTACTTAAGTCAGAGAAACATAAAAACAGATTTCCCGGTGCTGACCTGTGCAGCTTCTGTGATCGGAAATGAGGCAAGGACTGTGATAGGTGCCAGACCTGCACGTGCCATGATCGTGGAAGATAAGAAGCAGATCCTGAAGAATTTCCGGAACATGACAAAAAAGCAGAAGGAAGAGGCGATCGAAGCCTTTGCAGAATATGCGGCAGAGAACGTTCCTACTGCAGGCAATATGCGAGGATCAAAGGAATACAGAACCCTTCTTGTAAAAGTACTGACAAGAAGAGCCTGGGAAGCAGTAGGAGGGATGAAAAATGAATATTAATTTCTGGCTTAACGGAGTGAACCGCCACGCAGAGATCTCCCCGGATACACTGCTGATCGATTTCTTAAGAAAACAGGGCTGTTTCAGCGTGAAAAGAGGCTGCGAAACTGCGAACTGTGGTCTTTGCACAGTTCTTATGGACGGTCGTCCGGTGCTTTCCTGCAGTACACTTGCAGCACGCATTGAGGGAAAGAAAATCGTTACATTGGAAGGAATGCAGAGAGAAGCGCAGGAGTTTGGAAGCTTTCTGGCGAATGAAGGTGCGGAACAGTGCGGTTTCTGCAATCCGGGATTTATCATGAATGTATTTGCGATGCTCAACGAGATCAAAGATCCCACAGAGGAGCAGATCAAAGAATATCTTGCGGGAAATCTGTGCAGATGTTCCGGTTTTGTTTCCCAGACAAGGAGTATCCTGAAGTTCCTGAAATATAAGAAAGCACAGGAGGAAGCATAAAGATGAAATATGTAAATCAACCTGTACGTAAAACAGATGCAATGTCACTGGTAACCGGAAAGCCTGTCTATACAGATGATCTGGCACCAAGGGACTGCCTGATCGTGAAGATACTGAGAAGTCCCCACGCCAACGCCTGGGTGGAAGATATTAAAACAGGTACTGCCGAGAAGGTGGCCGGAATTGCATGTATCCTTACCTATAAAGATGTGCCTCAGAAACGTTTTACCCTTGCCGGCCAGACTGCACCGGAGATGAGTCCGGATGACAGACTGATCCTTGACCGTCATGTACGTTTTGTGGGAGATGCAGTTGCCATTGTTGCGGGTGAGACAGAAGAGGCGGTAGATAAAGCATTGAAGAGAATCCGCGTAGATTACCGCGTGGAGACACCGGTTCTGGATATCCACAAGGCAAAAGATAATCCGATCCTGGTCCATCCGGAGGATGACTGGAAGCTGAAAATTCCTCTTGGCGGAGACAACAAAAGAAACTTATGTGCATCCGCAGTGGAAGAACATGGAAATGTAGATGAAGTTCTGGCAAAGTGTAAATATACTGTAGAGCGCACTTATCATACAAGAGCAAACCAGCAGACTATGATGGAGACTTTCCGCACAGCCTGCTATATGGATCATTTCGGCAGACTGATCGTTCTGTCCTCAACACAGATCCCATTCCATGTGCGAAGGATCGTTGGAAGGGCACTGGACATTCCTGCTTCCAAAGTACGTGTGATCAAGCCAAGGATCGGTGGCGGCTTTGGTGCAAAGCAGACCTCTGTCAGTGAGATCTATCCGGCGATCGTGACCTGGAAAACAGGCCGCCCGTCCAAGATGATCTTTTCCAGATACGAATCCATGATCTGCTCTTCACCGCGCCATGAGATGGAGATCACAGTACGTGCAGGTGCAGATGAGAATGGTATCATCAAGGCAATTGATCTTTATACATTGTCCAACACAGGTGCGTACGGAGAACACAGTTCTACAACAGTAGGACTCAGCGGCCATAAATCAATTGCTCTTTACAGACATACAGAAGCCTACAGATTTGCTTTTGATGTTGTCTATACAAATGTGCAGGCGGCAGGTGCCTATCGTGGTTATGGTGCAACCCAGGGGATTTTTGCAGTGGAATCTGCAGTAAATGAGCTGGCACATAAGATGGGAATGGATCCCGTTAAGGTAAAAGAAATGAATATGCCTATAGAGGGCGGCCCTCTTCCGGGATATCCGGATGTTCCCTATGCACAGAGCTGTTCCATGGACCGCTGTATGGCGCGTGCCAAAGAGATGATGGACTGGGATTCCAAATATCCATGCAGAGATATGGGAAATGGCAAGGTCCGCGGAGTCGGTGTTGCCATGGCTATGCAGGGTTCTTCTATTGCAGGAGTTGACGTAGGCGGCGCAGATATTAAGCTGAATGAAGATGGTTCTTATACACTGGCACTTGGATGTACGGACATGGGAACAGGCTGTGATACTGTTATGGCACAGATTGCGCAGACTGTCTGAATACACCTATGGATAACATCGTAGTATTCAGTGTGGATACGGATATTTCTCCTTATGATTCCGGTTCCTATGCTTCCGCCACAACCTATACCACAGGTGTGGCAGTTATGAAGGCCTGCGAGGAGCTGAAGAAAAAAATCTGTAAGCTTGGCGCAGAGATGATGGAAGTAGATGAGGGAAAAGTTGATTTTGACGGATCCTGTGTATTCTATGATGAGACACTTGAGATAAGCGATGGGGCAGACGGAAATGCAGCAGGTCATATGACAGATGCAGAAGAGGGCTATAGTGTTGATATGGATGCCATCAGTTCTGAAAATGCCCAGAAGAAAGTTTCATTGGAAGATATCGCATTAAAGAGCACTTTCTTTAACAATATCGAGCTTCAGGTTGTGAAACAGCATTCTTCACCGATCTCGCCGCCGCCGTTTATGGTAGGTATGGCAGAAGTAGAGGTGGATACAGAGACAGGCAGTGTGGATGTTCTGGATTATGTGGCGGTTGTTGACTGCGGTACACCGATCAATCCGAATCTTGCACGTGTACAGACGGAGGGCGGTATTGCACAGGGAATTGGCATGGCTCTCTGGGAAGATGTACAATATACAGATAAAGGTAAGATCCGCAACAACTCTTTTATGCAGTATAAGATCCCAACCAGACAGGATATCGGAAATATCCGCGTGGATTTCGAGTGCAGTTACGAAAAGAGCGGTCCTTTTGGTGCCAAATCCATTGGTGAGCTTGTAATTGATACTCCATGTCCGGCACTGGCTGAGGCAATTTATAATGCAACAGGTGTGCGTCTGACAGAGCTTCCGATGACTCCTGAGAAGATTGCCATGGAGATTTTGAAAAACCGCGAATCCATCCGGTCAGGGACAAAGGTGGAAGAATGAGAGAATTATGCCTTGTCTGTGCAGGTTTTGCCCTGGAGTTTATAGTTTTTTATGCAGCAGGCATTGTTCTGGTCCGGATATTGAAAGTAAAAGGGGATTGTTCCCTGACTTTCATACTGGGATATCTGGTTTACTTTGCAGTGTTTGAACTGGTGATCGTACCGATGACACTGAAATGGGTATCCCTGACAGCTGCGGCTTATATATGGGCAGGAATCATGGCTCTGGTTATCTGCGCAGCTGTGATTTGCACAATAAAAAAACAACGGAGAATACGTGCCGGACAAACGGAAACATGTAGTGGGATTTTTGGAAGCATTTCTGAAATATGGAAAAATCACTCTGTGATGATTATCCTTGCAGGTGCCGTAGTATTGTTGCAGTGTCTGATTGTGATCTTTTACGAGGATACAACAGTAGATGCGGCGTATTATGTAGGTACAGTGAGTACTTCTGTATACACAGATACTCTTGGCAGATATAATCCCTTTAACGGAGCGATCCAGAAGCATTTCAGGCCAGATATGTTTTTTCCGCATATCCGATGCATAATGCAGTGTGGTGCAGACTTCTGGGAATCCATCCCATTGTGCAGGCAAAGCAGGTAATGTCATGTATGAATGTAGTGACTGCCAATCTGATCATTTATCAGATCGGTAAGAGACTGTTTGACGGAAACAGGAAGAAAGCAGATCTGATGCTTGTCTTTGTCTGTGTTTTACAGCTGTTTTGCGGTACGATTTATTCCTCCGGAACTTTTTTCTTTACCAGAAGCTACGAGGGAAAAGCCATCCTTGCCAACATTGCCATCCCTGCAGTTCTCATGTGTGCCGTCTGGTATCTGCAGGAGAAAAACAGCAGGAATGTCTGGATCATATTGTTTGTCACAGCGGTCAGTGCGCTGACATTTTCCGGTTCTGCTATCATCTTTCCTATCGTGATCGCAGCGGGAATGGCTCCGGCGGCAGTTATGAATAAGAGATTTTCAGGGCTGGTATATTGTGCAGTGTGTATGCTTCCGTCGGCATTATATGCAGCTGTATTTTTTGCATGCAGAATCGGTCTGCTGACGCTGGCTGCATCATAATACAGAAAGGAGAAAAAAATGGCAGGTGTAACAATTCAGGAACTGGGACTGCGCTTTGTTGATGCATGTATGAGGCTGTACTGGGGTTCCTGCTGGTATCCTCTTCTGTTTGCTGTAGGACTGATCTGCACACTGGTCCTGGGGAGAAAAAGAAAGTCCGGGATATTTGTCGGCTATACAGTATTTCTGCTGCTGACAGTATATAATCCGCTGGTTGTAAAATATCTTATCGCAAAGGTGAAGTTTGAGAATGAATATTACCGGTTTATCTGGATTCTTCCTGTGATCCCGGCGGTTGCCTACTATGGAGTCAGACTTGTGACCGCTTTTAGAAAGACCTGGATAAAAGTTCTTATGGCTGCAGCTGTGCTGACAGGTTTTGTGATCCTGGGAAATCCGCTGGACGGGGTAGTGACCAATTTTGCAATGGCAGAGAATATTTATAAGGTGCCCAATGATCTGCGTGCAGTCTGCGACGTGATCCACCAGAACCAGGAGAATGATTTTCCAAGGGTTGTTTTTGACGGCAGTCTTAACAGCATTGTGCGACAGTATGATGCGGGGATCGCCACTGTAATAAGCAGAAATGCAAGTATCTACAGATCAGGCAGTACAGTGGCGGGAAACTATGATGAGAACAGCAGTTCTATAAAAGACAGAAAGCATTGCTGGATGTGATCGATTATCATATCTATGAAGATAAAGAAGGGTTTCAGGCTGCGTTGAAGAAATCAAAGACAGATTTCGTAGTAACACAGATCGGGCTGGTTGACCATGATTTTCTGACAGAGTGTGGTTGTGAACTGATCGCACAGACGGAATCCTGCTACATTTACAGATTTGATTATAGCAAGCCTCGTAAATAATGCATATTGAATAATGCATATTGATCCGGCTCATCAGAGCGTGAAATTCTGCCAAGCTGTTTCAAATGCATTAATTAAGAGGCGTGCTATGATCGAAATATCATATATCTTACAAGAGAAGGAGAAAAGAAATGAAAAGTAACATAAAAAAGACTTTCGTTCTGCCTTTCAGCACTGATGCTGCTGATACTGGCAAGTCCGCTGACTGTACTTGCAGCAGAGGAAGAGGTGGCTGCATCTGCGAAATTTTACGGCACATTCTGGTCGTTGGTTCCGCCGCTTGTTGCCATTGCACTGGCACTGATCACCAAAGAAGTATACAGTTCACTGTTTGTAGGAATACTGGTTGGTGCACTGTTTTACTCTAATTTTAATTTCGAAGGAACAATCCTTCATATTTTTGAAGGCGGAATGATCAGCGTTCTGACAGATTCTTATAATATGGGTATCCTGATCTTCCTTGTTATTCTGGGAACTATGGTATGTCTGATGAACAGGGCAGGCGGTTCTGCAGCATTCGGACGCTGGGCCGGTAAGAGGATTAAAAGCAGAGTTGGTGCGGAACTCTCAACCATCATTCTTGGTGTACTGATCTTTATTGACGATTATTTTAACTGTCTGACAGTAGGAAGCGTTATGCGTCCTGTGACAGATAAGCACAATGTGTCCCGCGCAAAGCTGGCGTACCTGATCGATGCCACAGCAGCACCGGTATGTATCATTGCACCGATTTCTTCATGGGCTGCGGCAGTCAGCGGATTTGTAGAAGGAGAGGATGGAATTACCCTGTTTGTACATGCAATTCCCTATAACTTCTACGCACTGCTTACGATCTTCATGATGGTGGCAATGGTTCTTATGAAAGTAGAATTCGGAACAATGGGTGTTCATGAGACAAATGCTTTAAAAGGTGATATCTATACAACACCTGCACGTCCTTATGCAAACGCGGCTGAAGATGAGAAAAGTAATCCGCGTGGCAAGGTGATCGATCTTCTGATCCCGATCGTAAGCCTTGTAATATGCTGCGTAATCGGTATGATCTATACAGGTGGTTTCTTTAGCGGAACTGATTTTGTAACTGCATTTTCACAGAGTGATGCATCTGTGGGACTGGTGCTTGGAAGCTTCTTCGGACTGGTTATCACGATTGTTTTATATCTGATACGTCGTGTTATGAATTTCAGAGACTGTATGGCGTGTATTCCGGACGGATTCAAGGCAATGGTACCTGCGATCCTGATCCTTACTTTTGCCTGGACATTGAAGGCCATGACAGACAGCCTTGGTGCATCTGTATTTGTATCTGCAATTGTTAAAAGCTCTGCAGGCGGGCTGATGAATTTCCTTCCTGCAATTATCTTTGTGATCGGGGCTGTTATCGCATTTGCGACAGGTACTTCATGGGGAACCTTTGGTATTCTGATCCCGATTGTTGTTAATGTATTCTCAGGAACAAATCATGAACTGATGATCATCTCTATTTCTGCATGTATGGCAGGTGCTGTATGTGGAGATCACTGTTCACCGATTTCCGATACAACCATCATGGCATCAGCAGGTGCGCAGTGTGAACATGTAAATCATGTCAGCACACAGCTTCCCTATGCAATGGTTGCAGCAGCAGTATCTTTCCTGACTTATATTATCGCAGGATTTGTACAGACAGCATGGATCGCACTTCCGGCAGGATCATTCTTATGGCGATCACCCTGGTGATCATCCGATTAAAATTCGACGATCTGAAAATGTAAATAAAACCGGGCAGTCAGCACAATGCATGACTGCCCATAATTTTTGACTTGTAACAAAATAATGCATCTTTTGTAACAAAATAAAAAACTTTACTTTTTTCGGTAATTATGATAATATAGACCTTGTATTAAATAAATTATATAAATCCTTTGAAAATCAGATTTTCAAGATACGCGCCTGTAGCTCAGTGGATAGAGCAGTGGTTTCCGGTACCATGTGCGGGGGTTCGATTCCCTTCAGGCGTGCTGCCTGGGACGTATGTACAGTTCCGGTGCGTTGTATCACAGGAGTTATCAGAATCGGGAACTGTCAGAAATCGTATGCGGCAGTGAACGGAGCAAACGGTAACTCATAAGGAGGACAAGAACTTGGATGATTTTAGAGAATGGTTATCAGATAATCTCCGGTATTTTATGCTGGGTGGAGCTATTCTGATAATTGTGGTTGTCCTGTTTTGCGGCATTCGAGCCTGTTCCGGAAGTAATAAGGGGAATTCCGGAGATGAACAGAAAACCACATCCGAAGACCAGGGAAATGTTCCTTCTTCTCCGATAAGTGAAGGGGAGTCTGACGAGAAGAAAGAAGACGCCAATCCCATGGAAACAGCAGATGCAGATGTTACTGCATTGATCACGAGCTATTATCAGGCTCTGGGGGAAAAAGATATTGCAACGCTGAAGACTCTGGAAGATGATTTTACACCGTCTGATGAGTCAAAAGTCACAAATTTGAAAGATTATATCGAAGGGTATGAAGTAGGCGATGTGTACACGAAGAAAGGTATGACAGATGATTCTTACGTGGTTTACGCCTGTTTCTCGTATATCTGTCAGGGCGTTGAGACCAAGGCCCCTGCACTGACTCAGTCTATGTATATAAGAACAGCGAAGGGAACTGGGTGATCAATAACGGAGCTTACAGGATTCTGAGATTTCCGCATATATGGAAAAACAGTTATCAGACAGTGATGTTTCAGCTCTTATAAAGAAGGTGCAGAATGAACTGGATCAGGCACAGCAATCTGATCCGTCTCTTGAAGAATTCCTGAATGGTCTTGGGGAGGAAGCAGGTGTGTCAACAGAGGCAGAAGATGGCACGATGCTTACTGCTTCGGAGGAATGTAATGTACGCGCAGAAGCCAGCACAGATGCTGATATCCTTGGCGTGATCTCAGCAGGTGATCAGGTTCAGAAGACAGGTACTGATGGTGAATGGGTTCAGATCGACTACGACGGTCAGACCGGATACATCAGAGGAGATTTACTTGAATAAAATTGAATATGGAACGTAAAAATACAGGCGGTTATCCTTGTGGTAACTGCCTGTATTTTTACGTTCCGTTTTTCTGACATTGTTCTTGTCAGCTTCTGCTGAAGATTTTGCTGTTCTTATTACTTTTCGCAACTTCCGCAGGGGACTTACTTGATTCGATTAAATTCACCGTATGTAACTCCTGCCGATAATTCTGTCTGATGCAGGGAAGCCAGTTCGTGTACTGTTACAAGCTGATAGCCTTCTTCGATAAGCTGCGGGATCAGGATCTCGGCTGCATCTACAGAGGTGCTGAAAATGTCATGCATCAGAATAATGGAACCATCTTTTACGTTATTCATGACTTCTTCAACTGTAGATTCCACATCCTGCGTTTTCCAGTCCAGAGTGTCAATGGACCACAGAATCATCGGGGTTTCCACAGTTGATTTTACCGTATCATTAACAGATCCATATGGCGGGCGGACCACCGAAGCTCCCTCACCTGTAAGATTTACAAGCTGTTCATCCACTCTTGCAATTTCTGAACTGATCTCATCCGAAGAAAGAGTCGCCAGATCCTTATGGTCATAAGTGTGGTTTCCAAGTTCACAGCCCAGTTTTTTCATGCGTTTTACTTCGTCCGGAAAACTGGCAATCTCAGTACCACCATAAAGAAAGTTGCCTTTGCATTATTTTCTTCCAGACAGTCCAGAAGACGGTCTGTAAAAGAACTGGGACCATCATCAAAAGTAAGGGCGACCGACTTCTTTGCCGTAGATGTACCGGACTTGTCAGAGGTAGCTGACTTATCTGAAGATTTCTTCTTCGAGGATTTTTTCTTTGGCGTATAACCTTTCAGAGAACCATCTGTATCCAGTTCATAAGTTTTCTTATCTATTATCACAGTCCCTGTCTGCAGAATGCCATCCATATCAAAATAATACCGCTTCTTTCCGATATCTGTCCAGCCTGTCTGCATAATACCGGTCTCATCCATATAGTACTGTTTCCCGTCTGTATCTGTGAACCATCCTGTGTATGGCTTATCATCTACCAGAAACATCCAGTTACTTCCGCTGGAAGCCCAGCTGCCATCTGATGCCTCAGGCGAGATATCAGTGCTTAATGCAGGACCGCCCGGAGAAGCTTCAGATGAATCTGAAGAAGTGCGTCCAAACAGTTTCCCGGAAGAAGAATCCGTAAAATTATCATTGCTATCAGTCAATGTTTCCTCAGAAGTAAACTCCGCAGAATCCTGATCTTCTGACACGAAAGCTCCGGCATCGCTGATGGCATCTGCCTGTGAAGTCACAGCGGAAGAACGGGTGAAAATTCCTCCAAGTATCAGACACAGAATAACAGAAAGTGCGATCAGCCACCGGTTTGTACGTGGTAAATTCTCTGACATGAAAGCCTCCTTTTTGATAAAATCAGTGACAAAAAAGATATCCTGTCATTCGATATCATACAATAAAATCTGACAAAATACAAGGCGATTCCCCATTCCTGCCCTTTTGAAAAAAATTCCAGAAAAATTCCATCAAAATTTCACCGTTGATAAGATGTACAAAAAATTATATAATAGAACAATGGACGAAAAAATCAGAATAAACAAATATTTAAGCGAGGCAGGCATATGCTCCAGACGGGAAGCCGACCGGATGATCGAAGAGGGAAGGATTACGGTAAACGGAAAAAAAGCAGAAAGCGGTCAGAAAGTCAGCCTGGAAGATGAGTCTGTGCAGACAATATACCTGTCCATAAAAATGAAAAAAAGTACTGCTTCTTTTTAACAAACCCAGAGGGATCGTGTGCAGCACAAAGCAGCAGTTTGATGAGACGACGGTAACAGATTATCTGGATTATCCTCTGCGTGTTTATCCTGTGGGCAGACTGGATAAAGAATCACAGGGCCTTCTCCTTCTGACAAATGAAGGAGATCTGGTCAATAAGATCATGCGCGCCGGAAACTATCATGAGAAAGAATATTTTGTGACAGTGAATAAGCCGGTGGACAGGGAATTTGTCCGAAGGATGAGCAAGGGAGTCCCTGTTCTTGATACAGTGACCAGACCATGCAGAGTGGTGCAGACAGGAGAATGCAGCTTTCGGATCATTCTGACACAGGGACTGAACCGGCAGATCCGCAGAATGTGCCGGTATCTGGGATATGAGGTACAGAAGCTGAAAAGGATCAGGATCATGAATCTGACTCTGGACGGGATCAGAGAAGGCGAATACAGAGAGATCACAGCACAGGAGTGGGAAGAACTGAACCATTTACTGGAATCTTCCACAAGTGAAACAGTGATCAGAACAGGAGAACAGAATGGAAACAGCAGCGATCATGCGAATGAAAGAGCTGGTGCAAAAGCTGGACAGGGCAGCAAAGGCGTATTACCAGCAGGATACAGAGATCATAAGCAACAGAGAGTACGATCAGATGTACGACGAGCTTCAGGCTCTGGAGAAAGAGACAGGCACTGTTCTGGCAAACAGCCCAACCATAAGCGTAGGGTACGAGGCAGTTGACCAGCTTCCAAAAGAAGAACACGAATCCCCCATGCTGTCTCTGGACAAGACTAAGGACAGAGAAGTTCTGAGGGAATTTATCGGGGAACACAAAACGCTTCTGTCATGGAAGCTGGACGGACTGACGATCGTTCTTACCTACGAGAATGGAGAACTTGCCAAAGCAGTTACACGTGGAAACGGTGTGACAGGAGAGGTTGTCACCAATAATGCCAGAGTATTTAAAAACGTTCCTCTTAAAATCCGTATCAGGGAAGACTGGTGTTGCGTGGGGAAGCGATCATTACCTATTCGGACTTTGAACGGATCAATGAATCCATAGAAGACGTTGATGCGAAATACAAGAATCCGAGAAACTTATGCAGCGGTTCTGTCCGCCAGTTAAACAATGAGATCACAGCCCGCAGGAATGTGCGTTTCTACGCATTTACGCTGGTAAGCGCCGACGGGGTTGATTTCCATAATTCAAGAGCCCGGCAGTTTGAATGGCTGAAAGAACAGGGATTTGATGTAGTGGAATACAGGACAGTCACAGCTTCAACGTTGGATGAAGCCATGGAATATTTTTCAACTGCGATCACTGAGAATGATTTTCCGTCAGACGGACTGGTTGCTCTTTATGATGATATTGCATACGGAGATTCCCTTGGAAGAACAGCGAAATTTCCCAGAAATGCTGTTGCATTCAAATGGGCAGATGAGATCAGAGAAACCCATCTTCTGGAGATCGAATGGAGCCCGTCAAGAACAGGGCTGATCAATCCGGTGGCTGTTTTGAACCGGTTGAGCTGGAGGGAACACTGTGAGCCGCGCCAGCGTACACAATGTGAGCATTCTAAAAGAATTGCAGCTTGGTATCGGGGATACGATCACTGTATATAAAGCAAATATGATCATTCCGCAGATTGCAGAAAACCTCACACGCAGCAGTAAACTGGAAATTCCGGATACTTGCCCTGCATGTGGCCATGGAACACAGATACAGAAGGTAAATGATGTGGAGGCACTTTACTGTACAAATCCTGACTGTGCCGCAAAGAAGATCAAATCCTTTGCACTTTTTGCAAGCAGGGATGCCATGAACATTGACGGACTGTCAGAAGCAACACTGGAGAAATTCATTGCAAGAGGCTTTATTCATGATTTCGGAGATATTTTTGAGATTGGAAAGCATCGTGATGAGATCGTGGAGATGGACGGATTCGGGGAGAAATCCTTTGAGAACCTGATGACCAGCCTTGATAAAGCTAAGGAGACTACTCTTGCGAAGGTGATCTACAGCCTTGGAATCGCCAATATCGGCCTTGCCAATGCAAAAGTGATCTGCAGGCATTTTGATGATGATCTGGAGAAGATCCGCCATGCAGATAAAGAGGAGATCAGCTCTATTGATACCATCGGACCGGTAATTGCCGGAAGTCTGACTGATTATTTTTCAAACGAGGATAATAACAGAAAACTGGATCATCTGATGAGCATCTGACTGTTAAGAAAGAAGAAAAGACAGGTGAGCAGATTTTCCGGAACATGAATTTCGTTATCACAGGAAGTGTGGAGCACTTTGCAAACAGAGCACAGGCAAAGGAATTTATTGAGTCTCTGGGAGGCAAGGTGACCGGATCAGTAACATCGAAGACGAACTACCTGATCAATAATGACACAACTTCCAATTCTTCAAAGAATAAAAAAGCCAAAGAACTGGGAATTCCAATCCTTTCGGAAGAAGATTTCCTGAAGATGGCACAACAATAAAATAATAAGAACAGGAGATAAGATAATGCCAATTAAAATACAGAGCGATCTGCCCGTAAAAGAGATTCTGGAAAAGAAAATATTTTCGTGATGGATGAGTCACGTGCATCCCATCAGGATATCCGCCCCATTCAAATCCTTATTCTGAACCTGATGCCTCTGAAAGAGGAGACAGAGCTTCAGCTTCTGCGTTCCCTTTCCAACACACCGCTGCAGGTGGATGTCACCTTTATGGCAGTACAGAGCATGAAGCGAAGAATACATCTGTGAGTCATCTGAATAAATTTTATCAGACATTTCCGGAACTGAAAAATAACAAATATGATGGAATGATCATCACAGGTGCTCCTGTAGAGCAGATGGAATTCGAAGAGGTAGACTACTGGAAGGAACTGGTAGAGATCATGGACTGGACAAACACCCATGTTACCTCCACCATTTATCTGTGCTGGGCTGCACAGGCAGGACTCTACCACCACTATGGACTGAAAAAACGCAAACTTGATAAGAAGATGTTCGGTCTTTTCTGGCATAAAGTGATGAACCGTAAGATTCCGCTGGTACGCGGATTCGACGATATGTTCCTTGCACCTCATTCCAGACATACGGAAGTTCCCATCGAGGATATCCATAACTGTAAAGAGCTGACAGTGCTTGCTGAATCCGATGAAGCAGGGCTTTTCCTTGCAATGGCAGACGGCGGCCGCAAGATCTTTGTAATGGGACATCCTGAATATGATCGTGTGACTCTTGATGGTGAGTACAAACGTGATGTCAGCAAAAACCTGCCCATCGAAATCCCGGAGAATTATTACAAAGACAACAACCCGGAAAACAGACCGCTCCTTATGTGGAGAGCACATGCGAACAACCTGTATACAAACTGGTTGAACTACTACGTCTACCAGTCAACTCCATTCGACCTGTATGGAACACCGGATTTCAGCGAGATCTAAAGGGTTTGTGGAAATGCTGATTTCACGTATCTTACCGTATTTTTACATAATTTCATGCGAAAATGGAGTAAAAATGGGGTATGGATTCAGTAAAAATGGGGTATGACATATATCTAACAATGTATAATAGGGAATTTCACACAGTAAATGCCTGATATTGCCAATTGAATATTTTAAACATCTGAATAAGTCCATGTACTTGTATAACTACAGGTATGTGGGCTTATTTTAGTGCTTAAAAATAATAGGTAAACCTGATAACAATAGATCAGTAACTACGAAAATTGATTCTAAATCAAGTACAAAATCTAATCCAGATGATTATAGATTTATAAAAGATTCATATGTGAAACAATCTGATCCTGCAATGAATGGATTATCTCAGAGAATGGGAACACCTTCTCATTTAGAATATTTGCATATGAAAGAAAATGATACAAAAACGTCATAAGAGCAGATGTATAGAGTATGATAACAAGAAAGACATTTGTATGTGTACAGATTCAGCAAATTATTTATTGAAATGTGGTGGATCAAGTCACTGTAAATATTATAGGGAAGAAACATTAATAAAAAATGATGATACGGAATCTACTATAAAAAAGAAACCAGTAATAAAAGTAATTCCAAAGAATGATATAAAACTGTGTCCTGTATGCAAAATTGGAACTAAAAAGGAATCATTAATTGTTAATTATTTGGAAAATGGGAAGAACAAACGGAACTTGTTGACATCATATCATTGTGAAGTATGTAAATCTTCCTATATTCCAGATTCTTTATATCGTACTTATACAGCGCATAAAGATAAGAACAATATAGATGTGGAATTTGTAATGGAACAGGTAGCACAACAGTAGGATAACGGAAGGGAACTAAAACAGTCATCCGTATAACCATCCCCGTCCTTCACAGAATCAATTCTATGCTGAAATTCCTTATATATAGCCTTAAATTCTGGACGAAAACCATCTATCCTAACAACTTTACCCTTAAAGCATTCGCGTTGAAATTTGATGGTTATTTCTTTTGTATATTGTGAAGAAATGAGTATAAGATGACTGCTGCTACACTGATATCTATATCTGTTTTGTCAGAAGCAGAAAAATAAGTTGCTGAATAGACATAATCTATATTATAATACAAGCATAAGAAACTGAAATTTACAAAAATGAACAGGAGTGAGAGCAGTGCCAGAAATATCATTGTTTTACGGAATACGTGTTACCATGTATTATAATGATCATATGCCACCACATTTCCATGCAGAATATAATGGACAAAAAGCATTAGTAGATATTAATAACATTCAAGTGATTCGAGGTTCATTACCAAATAAACAACTTAGACTTATATTGGCGTGGTGTACTATCCATCAGGATGAACTGATGCAAAACTGGGAACTTGCAAAAGATATGAAGCCATTAAATAGAATTAATCCGCTTATCTAAAGGGGGAAATCATATGAACGAATATTTTCCGACAGTAGTACAGGTGATACCATTGGATAACTTTCATGTGCAGGTATTCTTTGATGACGGTAAGATTGTAGACTATGATGCTACAGAAGATTTGAAAGCAGAAATATTTAAGCCATTAAGAGATATTGATGCATTTAAAGAAGCTTGTACCGTTATGAATGGTACTCTTGCATGGGATCTTTCTGGCAACAGAGATGAATCCAGTTGTATTGATATTGATCCGTTTACTGTATATGAGTTAGAATCCATTAATAATCTGATTGCTTGAATAATGTGATCACAATTTAATATGAGCAGCATGAAAGCCCTCGGGAGTTAATCCTAGGGGGCTTTTGGTATAGCCAAATCCGGTGAAGTATGTTATTATATGCATCAGTTCTCAGAATCGGGAATATTCAGTTGAGATAAGAAAGGACACAACAATCATATGAACATAGGAAACAATATAGGAAATATCATGAAGATCACAGGCGCATGGAACACCTTTAAGAGCAATCATCCCAAGTTCCCGGCATTCTGTCAGGCAGTTTCACGCAAAGGACTTAAAGAAGGAAGCATTATTGAAATTGCGATCACCACTCCTGAGGGAGAGAAGATAGAGACAAACCTGAAAGTAAAGGACAGTGACCTGGAATTACTGAAACAGTTGTCTGACCTGAAAATGTGAAAAAGTTTACAAAAATTTTATTTGAATAACAGGTATAAATCTGCTATAGTATTTTATGTTGGTTAAGTTGATTATTATTCGTTCCCATATATAAGAATGATAGGTTCTCAAAAGAAAGAAGAGGAAGAAAAATTGCGTAAAAAATCACATATTTTATTAGCAAGATACCTTGCGGATCAGATGCAGACCACAGCAAGCCTGCAGTCTCACAGAAAGGCTTTCTGCCTGGGCAGCATTCTGCCGGATATCAAACCGTCCTTTATCACCAGAAGACACGAGTTCTACGGAACATTTGAAGATGTCAAGAACCGGATGAAAGAACTGGCAGATATCAGACCGGATGAGAGTAACCAGAGAGTTTACTGGCGGCGGTTCGGCGAAGTGATCCACTATATGGCGGATTATTTTACCTTTCCTCATAACAAAACATATACAGGAAGCTTCAGCCAGCATAATCATTATGAGAAAGTACTTAAGAACAGACTGAAAGAATGTATACAGCAGGGAAAAGCACATGCATATCTGGAACCGGCCATCCGCTTCGCAGATTTCTCCACCCTGATCGATTATATCGAAGCTACTCATGAGAAATACCTCAACAAGCTCCGCAGCGTGGAAGAGGATATCCGCTTTATCCTGAATATGTGTTTTCAGGTAGTGCAGGGACTGATACAGATCTGCATTGGTAATAAGAACTTTGCAGGAGCCATTCAGGCAGCCTGACAGAGATACGCTAAGAATACAGGAAGGCTGTGTGGAAATCATATCCGCACAGCTTCCTGCATTCTGAAATATATCTTTCTCACTGCTTGAGTCGGTTAAAATGTGACAAAAAAATGAATTTTGGTCAAATCTGGAATTTACCTGCCCTGAGCTGTTGATTTCAAAAAATGATTATGCTAGAATAAAACAGGTTAATATTTCGGGATAATTCACTTATGAAATAACATAATAATGTGAAAAGTAATTTAGACAGTATGCCCTTATAAACAGGGGGTAAGGACATGCTCACAGTAAGAAGGGAGCAATTTAGATATATGAAAAACAAGTATCTTACCAGATTCTTATGTCTGACATTGATGTCAGGAATGGTATTATCCGGTCCTGCGTCCGTACTTGCAGCAGAGGATACTGCTGCGTATACAGCAGACGGTTCTGATTTCAGCGATTCCGGTGATTTTGATTCAGGATCAGAGGATCCGGCGCCGGCAGATCCGACTCCTGCAGAGCCAACACCTGCGCCGGTAGATCCGACACCTGCAGACCCGACACCTGCACCGGTAGATCCGACACCAACAGATCCGACACCAACACCTGCAGAGCCAACACCTGCACCGGCAGATCCGACTCCGACACCAACAGATCCGACTCCGACACCTGCGAATCCTACACCAACACCGTCTTCACAGATTACGAAGGCAGCCCAGGATGTGATCGACAGAATCAAAGAGTTGAACGCACAGACCATCACGCTGGAGAAGAAAGCCACTGTTCAGAGCATCCGCACTGCATATAATGCCCTGTCTGATACAGAGAAGGCACAGGTTTCTAATTATAATCTGCTGGTTCAGGCAGAAGCGACTATTGCTCAGCTGGAAGCGCAGAAGAACAATGCGAATACGAATAATCCATTTACGAGTAATACCAGTGCTGCACAGACCGGAACTCCGGTATATTATGCGTCCAATATCCACGCAGGTAAGGATTTCTATCTGGACAGCCTGAAGAATAACTACAATCTGACCTTCTCAGATGATTTCGCTTCTGTTATGGATGAGATTGAGAAGGAATATAAAGAGAAGAACAAAGTAGCAGATGCCAGCGATGTAAACGGCAGCAAGACCACCACATCTGCAGACAGTCTTCTGGTAAGAAACTGGCAGGATATCCTTGCAGTCTATGTATATCAGCAGAGCCAGGACGGAAAAACAGAATTTACCCTGGATTCCTCCTGCAAGAAAGACCTTGCGAAAATCTTTGCAGAGATGAACCCGATCGTAAGGGACAAGCAGGATATCACTCACGTTACATACGCTAATCGTAAAATCAACTACTATATTAAGAAAAATAAAATCGCAAAAAAGGATCGTACGATCCTTAAGAAATATGTGGAGACAGACTGCAAACTCCTCTGCGCGGTAGTAACAGCTGCCAACGGTTTTGTCCGCGAGAGCGTAGGAGATGATGTTTCCGAGGAAAGAGTAAATGTTATCTCCGCAGCCTATTCACTGGTTGGTAAAGTCGGTTACTTCTGGGGCGGCAAATCCACAGTGATCGGTGAAGATCCAGGCTGGGGAACCAGCGAGAAGGTATCAGCCGAGGGAAGCAAGAGCACCGGAACCATCCGCGCATACGGACTGGACTGCAGTGGTTTTGTCACCTGGGCAGTGATCAACGGATATCAGGATAAAGCAATGCAGGAAGCTGTAGGCGACGGAACTTCCGATCAGTGGGAGAAAGCAAACGTGGTAACTGAGGCAGATGCACAGCCCGGAGATCTGGTGTTCCAGAAAGGACCGGAAGCAGGAAGCGATAATCATGTAGGTATTCTCTGCGGTAAAACAGACGCAGGTGACTGGATCGCAGTACACTGCTCCTCCGGCAAGAATGGAGTAACAGTAGGCGAAGCATACAGTGCAAGCTTCCGTTACATCCGCCAGCCATCCTTCTACCGACACAGGAACAGGTTCAGGAAATGCAGAGCAGCAGTACAGTAAGCACAACAACAGGTGATGCAGCAGTTTCCACAGGAACAGATATCTTTTCTGCAAATGTGACAGTAAGCAATACTCTGCAGGATGCGATGAAGTCAAATACTTCCGACTCAACAGGATTCACAGCATCGGAATCCACTGAGAAGACTTCCATCCTTCCGGATAAGATCGACCTGTCAAAAGAGAAAGTCGCTGTATTTAAGGCAAAATAAAAATGTATAAAAGAAGAGAAAGTCATACAAAAAAAGTCTGGCTTTCCCTTCTTTTTTCGTGTGTAAACTTTTTTATCTGTTAACTTAAACGGTTAAGTAAAAACTGACGAATTTGCTTAATGGTCTGCGGAATATGCTTCAAAAACGAAAAAAATATTCGAAAATATGGAAACCCCTGGAGAGTACAAAAACCTGTGAGTAGATGGATATTTATATCATCAAAAGCATATTCGTTGAAGTAGGAATGGAACATAAAAGTTTATAATTTTTTATAAGTTTTCAGTAACGGTGTCATTAATCTATATGAAGGGATTTGAGAGAGATACGATCATGTATGAAAAAGGTCAGGAGCTGAACGCAAAATACAGAAAGGGAACGTCAGAGAGCGGATTTTGCTGAAAAAGAAAAAATAAAGGCCCAAAAAGAGACAACAGAAGCACTTAAAAGAGTAGCTGAACTGGAGAAGATTTTGCAATGTAAAACTACGGAGGGTAAATAAGATTATCTTAAGATAGCCACAGACTGGCACCCATCCAGCCTGCGGCTTTTTCACCCACTATTTTTGAGTTGACTTTTTGGCACATTGCGCATATACTAACAGTAGCTAAGGAATGTGGTGAGATTCCGTGAAGCAAAACAAAAGCCCTCAGAGTGCCAGCTCTGGGGGCTTTCTTGCTCGTTACGGTGAGCTATTCCGTTTAGACTGTTGCTGTCTATCGTCTGCTGTCCAGCCATTTGCATATGTAGTAGCTAACTACGCCTGCTATAACAGAGACAAGAAATGTGGTGAGAATTTCTTCCATGGAGTCCACCTCCTTTCTGCTGGAGGTTTGACAGCTTTTTGAGTATAACATGTTTTAGAACAACTTGGAATAGTAAAACCTGGCATGAGTTACTGATAGAGGCAGTTAGGGAGAACCCTCTGCCGGGACTGGTATTAATACTGAACAGGTCTGGCGGGGTCGCACGCCTCAATGACTGTTTTTGAGGCGCTCCCTTTATGAAATTAAAAAATTAGGAAAAAATATTATTGTTGTACTGCATGATGAGTAAGTGGTATAATAATACAAGTTTATATTGCAGAAAAAAAGTTGTTGTTCGTGAGAGGCTGGGAATAATGATTGAGTGGAAACAAATGACGATGCAGGAAGCAGAGAATAAAATGGAGGTGCTTCGGGAGATTTTTGATGTAGTCCGTCTCCTGAAAGGGAGTGATCTGCAGGCTGTCGGAATGGAAAGTAAGCTTGCGGGAAGAATAAATCTTTGTCAGTGTTATGCTTTCTGGAATAAAGATAAAAGATGTGAGAATTGCATTTCCCTTAAAGCACTGAAGGAAAAGAAATAGACATCCAAAATTGAATTTCTTGATTCTGATATGTATCAGGTATTTGCAAGGTATCTGGAGATTGACAGTGAGCCTTATGTAATGGAAATGCTGAAAAAGCTGGACGAGAACACGCTGACTGATGAGGAAGGATATGAAAAACTGACGGAAAAGCTGACGGTATATAGTGAAAAGCTGTATAAGGATGTGCTGACAGGGGCGTATAACCGCAGATATTTTGAGGAAAAAGTCAAAAATATGTCTTTGAATGCCGGAGTTGCAGTTATCGATCTGGATGATTTCAAATTGTTCAATGATACTTATGGTCATGATGGAGGAGATCTGGTACTGACAACCGTAGTAAATGTAATTCGACATTATATCCGTCGTACGGATATTCTGGTGCGCTATGGAGGAGATGAATTTCTGCTGATCCTGCCCGGAATTGAGAAGGAAGTCTTTTCACAGAAGCTCCGTATGATCCAGGAGAAGATCCATGCGACGCATATTCCGGGTTTTAATCGTCGGAAGCTTTCAGTGAGCATTGGTGGAGCTATGTTTACCCATGGCAGATTGGAGGAAGCAATCACCAAAGCAGACAGACTTATGTATATGGCCAAGGGACATAAAAATATAGTAGTGACCCGGTGGGAGCAGAAGCAAAATACAGACAAGATGGAAAAAAGAAACTTGCCTCAGCTTCTGGTTGTTGATGATTCTGAAATGAACCGTGAGATACTTAAGGAAATTCTGGGAAAAGAATACCGGATACTGGAGGCCTGTGACGGGGAAGAGGCTCTGAAGATGTTAGAGCAGTATGGAACTGAAATCTCATTGGTCCTGTTAGATATTATTATGCCCAAAATGGATGGATTTGAAGTACTCGCCTATATGAACAGAGATAAATGGATCGAGGATATACCGGTGATCATGATTTCCAGTGAAGGATCAGAGAGTTATATCCGCCGTGCTTACGAACTGGGGGCTTCGGATTATATAGCAGACCATTTGATGCTAAGGTGGTATATCAGCGGGTTATCAATATGATCAAGCTTTATGCCAAGCAGAGGCGTCTGATCCATTTGGTAACAGATCAGATTTATGAAAAAGAGAAAAACAACCGTATGATGACCGGGATTCTCAGTCAGATTGTAGAGTTCCGAAATGGTGAAAGCGGGCTTCATGTGTTGCATATTAATATTCTGACTCAGCTTTTGCTGGAGAAATTGATGCGAAAATCAGAGAATTACGATCTTTCCTGGTCTCAGCAGCATATGATCGCCACAGCTTCCGCACTTCATGATATCGGTAAGATTGGAATTGATGAAAAAATTCTGAATAAACCGGAAAGCTTACAAAGGAAGAATTTGAAGCTATGAAACAGCACACGATCATAGGGGCCGGATGCTTGACAGGCTGGAAATGTATCATGATGAAGAGATGATGAAATATGCCTATGAAATATGCCGCTGGCATCATGAACGTTATGATGGAAAAGGATATCCGGATGGTTTGAAGGGAGAAGAAATCCCCATATCTGCACAGGTGGTATCACTGGCAGATGTGTATGATGCCCTGGTAAGTGACCGGGTATATAAGAAAGCATATTCTCATGAGAAGGCAATGGAGATGATCCTGAATGGAGAATGCGGAATATTTAATCCTCTTCTTTTGGAATGTCTGGTGGAAATTCAGGATAAAGTACGCAAGGAACTTGGTATTAAAGATGTGAATGAATGTCTGGAATATCTGGAAGAGAGAAACTGATAAAATCCCCCTGAAAAGAGCCTAAACTCAGCGATGAATGGGTGTACATTTCTGTAGATCTGAATGGATTAAAATGGGAAGACAGAGATCGATTCATGAAATGCAAAAATATTTTGTAAAAAATTTTCCTGAGTATCTTGACAGGGAATAAATAATCCTTTATAGTATAGCACAGATTTGGTGTGTTACTGGACAGGCAGGCATTAACCGGTCATAAATGTTATTTTTTAATGTTTATGGGGGTTAGTGCCTTTTTTTTGATGTATTCTTTGTGGTAAAACGCGGAATAATCATATGTCAGAAGGTTTTAATCTCCCGGAAACAAGACGGTTTATTCGCACGAATAAGGAAAAGGAGACAAAAGAACATGAAAGACAAGATTTTTGGAGTTTTGCAGCGTGTGGGAAGATCCTTTATGCTTCCGATCGCAATTCTCCCTGTTGCAGGTCTGCTGCTTGGTATCGGCAGTTCCTTCACAAATGAAACAACCATCGCTACCTATGGATTGCAGAAGATCCTGGGAAGCGGAACATTACTTAATTCTCTTCTGATCATTATGAACAAGGTCGGAAGTGCTGTATTTGACAATCTGCCGCTGATCTTTGCTGTTGGTGTTGCCATTGGTATGGCAAAGAAAGAGAAAGAGGTTGCTGCTCTTTCTGCGCTGATTGCATATTTCGTTATGAATGTGGCTGTCAGTGCCATGCTTCTTATCAACAATGAAATCACAGCAGACGGTCAGATAGCAGCAGATGTACTGGAAGGAACCATTACTTCTGTATGCGGGATCCAGTCTCTGCAGATGGGTGTATTCGGCGGTATTATCGTAGGTCTTGGTGTTGCGGCACTTCATAACCGTTTCCACAAAATTGTGCTTCCGAATGCGCTGTCATTCTTTGGCGGCTCAAGATTTATACCGATCATTTCTACGATTGTATATATGTTTGTGGGAATCCTGATGTATTTTGTATGGCCGGCAGTTCAGAACGGTATTTATGCTCTGGGCGGTCTGGTAACAGGCAGTGGATATCTGGGAACTCTGATTTTTGGTATTATTAAACGAGCACTGATCCCCTTTGGGCTGCATCATGTATTTTATATGCCATTCTGGCAGACCGCAGTGGGCGGAACTATGGAAGTTGCAGGACAGGTGGTGCAGGGCGGACAGAATATCTTCTTTGCACAGCTTGCTGATTCTGCAAATATAGCACATTTCAGTGCGGATGCAACCAGATATTTCTCTGGTGAGTTTATCTTTATGATTTTTGGTCTTCCGGGAGCAGCGCTGGCTATGTATCGCTGTGCAAAACCTGAGAAGAAAAAAGCGGCAGGCGGACTTCTTCTTTCCGCAGCGCTGGCATGTATGTTTACTGGTATCACTGAACCGCTGGAATTCTCATTCCTGTTTGTAGCTCCGGCATTGTTCGTAGTTCAGGTGATCCTGGCAGGTGCGGCTTATATGATCGCACATATGCTGAATATTGCAGTAGGACTTACTTTCTCAGGAGGTTTCCTTGACCTGTTCCTCTTTGGCATTCTGCAGGGAAATGCAAAAACAAGCTGGCTGAGGATCATTCCGGTTGGTATTATTTACTTTATCCTGTATTATGTGATCTTTACATTTATGATCAGGAAATTTAATTTCAAGACTCCGGGACGTGAAGATGATGATACAGAGACAAAGCTTTATACAAAAGCTGATGTAAATGCAAGAAAAGAAGCCGGAAAGACAGCCGGTGCAGCAGCAGCAACCTCCGGTGATCCGGTAAGTGAACTGATCACCAGAGCCTTGGCGGAAAGAAAAATATCGTAGATGTTGACTGTTGTGCGACAAGACTTCGTATCACTGTTGCAGAGCCTGAGAGAGTTCGTGATGAACTTCTGAAACAGACAGATTCCAGAGGAATCGTAAAAAAAGGACAGGGCGTACAGGTTATCTATGGACCTCATGTAACTGTTATCAAGGCGAAGCTGGAAGAATATCTGGAGACTGCTCCCAACGAATTCGCAGATGAGACACCGGATAATGTACAGGTACAGGAAAATGCTGCAGCAGGAAATGCAGATGGACAGAACAGTGCAGAGGTTGAGGACAAAAATGCAGATACAGCACAGACCTTGGCACCTGTAAAAGAAGAAAAGATCAGAAAAACAGCAATCATTTACAGCCCTGTAGACGGAATCGCAGCAGATCTTTCTACTGCACCGGATGAAGGATTTGCAGGAAAAATGATGGGTGACGGTGCAGTGGTGACACCAACAGAAGGTACTGTATATGCACCTGCAGACGGTGAAGTTGAGTTTATTTTTGATACAAAACATGCCATAGGTTTCCAGACAGATTCCGGTATCCCTATGCTTCTTCATATGGGAATCGACACTGTAAAACTGGAAGGAAAAGGCTTCGAAATCCTGGTAACAGAGGGGCAGAAAGTGAAAAAAGGCGATCCGATGATGAAACTGGATTTGGAGTTCTTAACTGCCAATGCTCCGTCCATCACTTCTCCGATTCTCGATACTGAACCGGAAGACAACCAGAGGATCAGACTTCTGGCAAACGGTGAGATCAAGGCCGGTGAACCGTTGTTTGCGGTGGAAACGCTGGAATAATATTGTTATAATATAGAAATAACGAAGTTAAACATGTCAAAAAACAGTTGGATGATCAAAAGAGATGATATCTTGATTATCTGGCTGTTTTTTTACGCATGTGAATTGAAAAGCATGACTTTTTGCAGGAGAAATCTGGGAATCAAAAATGTATCAAATTTGTGTGACGGGTAGGATTCTTATTCAAAATATGGTAAACTATATCAAACATGCTTTAAGGGCAAAGGGAAAATTGTTATAATGGCAATAAATTTTTATAGAGGGGATTATGACAGAGATGTACAGAGTTAGCAAGATATTAAATAATAATGGTGTTATAGCCATTGATATGGATGAAAACAAGGAGTATGTGATTCTTGGCAAGGGTGTTGGCTTTGGGAAAAAGGTCAGCCAGCGTTTTGATAAGCCGGAGGGATGCACTACATATCGTCTGGAACAGGAGACAGAGCGTGGATCTGCGAAGGAACTGGTAAAGGGAATAGAGCCGGAGTATCTGGAGATTGCAGATGCAATTCTGACAGAGTCACAGAAAGTGTTTGGAGATTCCATAGACAGAGGAATTCTTTTTCCACTTGCTGACCATATTTCTTTTGCAGTCGCCAGAATCCGCAGAAATGAGCAGATCAGCAATCCGCTGACAGAGGATATCAAGGTTCTTTTCTACAGTGAATTTAAAGTTGCGGAAACACTGAAAACAATTCTGAGAGAAAGACTTCAGATAGAGATTGATGATCATGAGGTTGGATATGTGGCATTGCATATTCATTCTGCAATTGGTGACGAGAAGGTATCTGTTGCCATGCAGACTGCGAGAGCAGTGAGAGAGTGTATAGATATGATCGAGAAAGCAACAGGTAAGCCAATCGATGTACTGTCACTGTCCTATAATCGTCTGATGAACATATGAAGTATATGGTAGCGCGTGCATCTACAGGGGAGAAGCTGAACCTGGATATGAATGAATATATGTTGGATCAGTATCCACAGGCCTATAAGGTTGCCACTGACATCTGTAAAAACCTGGAAGGATGTATTGGACATAAGCTGGATGAAACAGAGACAGGATATCTGGCAATGCATATTCAGAGAGTGTGTAAGGATGCGGTATGATAATCAGTGAAGAAAGAAATTCCCTGCCCGGCCGGAAATATTTTATTTCTGGTCTGAACAGGGAATTTTTTATAATTTCGGCAGAGTATCCTTATATTCCACATATTTACCTTCGGTAAGTAACTTTTCATATGCATCGTAAGCGTCCTGCAAAGTTTCGTATTTTTGATCTGAAGAAAGATATTTTTTGTAATCGTTTAGCGTAGTTACAGTTGCAAGGATTGTCACATAAGTTTTTTGGAGCGAGTAGCAGTTGTTGTTTCGGAAACATAGAATTTGCCATCTGTTGTGCTGATGATAACTGGGATTTTTTTATTAACACCTACTTTATTGGTGTCTAAAGAAGTCCAAAAAAGATAATGATCGGATGGAAATCTTCCATTTCCATTTCCATAATATGCCCAGGTACCGTTATTTCAGCAGACTTTTTTCTTTTTTGGCAATTTCGTTTTCAATTTTCTCAACTCTTTTGGTACCTGCTTTGGAATCAATTTCAAAGTTATATGCATTCATTATATCAGCATCAGTGTTTAATAAACCAGAATCCTTGAGCGGCCCCATCAAATCTTCATCAATATTAAACGGATATTTCTTCACACCACTCCCATTTCCGCCGGACCATGTAAATTTCACACTGTTATCATCATTAAGGGAAATCTCACATGTTCCATTGGCGACTGGAATTCCTTTCCAATTGGCAGTATCTTCGTCACCTACAGTATGGGAAATCCCGGCGATGGTGATAGTTTTTGCGGACTGCCAGTCATCTATTTTCTGTTTCAGCTTAACTGTTCTCTTAGCCTCTTCGGGATTTTTTCCCTCCAGATTTATATCTGCCATCATTTCACCATACTCAGTACGGACGTTTGCCAGGTCTGTTGATTCGCGGCTTCGTTCCACATATTTTGTGTAAGAAGGTGCCAGGAGTCCGACAAGAATTGCCAGGATTGCGATCACGACTACAAGTTCAACCAGAGTAAAGCCTTTATCTCTTTTTTGCATGTATTTTACCTGTAAATAAAAATGTTAAATAATAGTTATGCCAGGAGTAAAATATATACTTTACCCCTTAAGCTCTTTAAAGAATGATAGCACAGAATCTGTTACTGTGCAATATTTGCGAAAAAAATATTTCATTACAGGCATAGAGCAATCGTATGGATCATTTTTTCCACATCCAGTGGCTTGGCCAGATGTGCGTTCATGCCACAGTCCAGTGCGTGGCGGACATCTTCTGCAAAAGCATTGGCGGTCAGTGCGATGATGGGAATGGAAGAAGCATCCGTCCTGTCAAGCTTCCGGATTTGGCGTGTGGCTTCGTATCCGTCCATCAGAGGCATCATAATATCCATAAGTATTACATCAAATGTCCCCTCAGGGTGACTGGAGAAAATACCCCAAAATAGCAATAAGCAGCCTCTTTTTCATTCCCTGTAAAATATCTTTAAGTGAAGTATATACTTTACTTTATATTTTATAATATTCATGTTATAATGGTTTTGTAAAGTCATTACTTTCATTTTTGCTAAATATTTTGAAATATTAAGTATAATATATAAATTGAATTAAAGGAGGTTTTTACTATGGAAATTGGAGGCTTTTTCCCCTATCAACCTGTTGGCTCTGAGCCAAACAACTATGTGGAGCATACCTGCCTGATCCCGGGGACACCGCTCATCTAATGTCCGGCCGTTGTGCCATTTATTACTGTCTGAGGGATCTGATGTTAACAGATCAAAAGCGTGTGGCATATCTGCCTTCCTATGACTGCGAAACAGTTCTGGGCTGCTTTGTAAAAGCAGGATATGAAATTCATTATTATGATTTTGACAAAAATCTTTCCCCTGTGTTTGAGGAAGAGATGATCCCGCAGATCAGTGTTCTCCTTGTCTGTGGATACTATGGTTATCCTACCTATGATGAGAACTTTGTCAAAAAATGTAAAGCCAGTGGCGTTTCTGTAATAGTGGATACTACCCATACAGCATTTTCTCCATTGCCGGCCTGTCCGGATGCTGACTATATTGCTGTCAGTCTCCGCAAATGGATGGGTGTTGCCTCCGGTGGTCTTGCCATCAAGCGAAAGGGCACCTTTGGCGTAAAGCCTATTCCTATCAATAAAGAACAGTTTTCCCTTAGAGATCAGGCTCTTCAATCCCGAGAGACCTACGAGCATACAGGAAATGAGGACTATAATAAAGAAGGCAATGATGTTTTCTGGAAAGCGGAATTTATGCTTCGTGAAATTTTCGATATCCAGGAAGGGGATGAAGCTTCCCTTAAAACGATTCTTCATTATCCATTCCGGGATGCGATCCGTAAACGCCAGGAAAATTACCGTTACCTTCTGGAACACCTGCCGGAACGCTCCGATATCCGCCCGGTATTTCCTTATCTTTCAGATGATATCTGTCCTATGTTTTTCCCTTTCTTTGTGGAAACCGGGACGCCCTTATCAAGCATCTGGCAGACAGGCACATTCCGCCTAAAGTATACTGGCCTGTACCACCTTTTGTAAAGGTTGAAGACTATCCAGGAGCTCAATATATTTATTCCCATATCATGTCTGTCAGCTGTGATGAGCGCTTTAACACGGACGATATGCAGAAAATTGTAGAAGCCTTTGAAAACTATTAAAGATCTTAAAGCATTTTGAGAATATCCGTTTGATAAATCTAATCAGGCCACAGACTGGAAATCACCAATCTGTGGCTTCTTCATCTTCCCAGGTTGACATCCCATCTGCCGTTTGCTACACTAAAAACCACATATCTGACAAAGGAACGGGAAATATGAAGAAGAAAAAATTATAATTTTATCTATTATGATAATTGTGGTTGCCTTACTCCTTGAAGCGAGCATTTTGAAATATGTTAATGACAAAAATGCCCATAGAACATCAAGGTGCTTCTTGATCGTGTGATTACTGTGCTTGATAAAAATGATGAGAACAGGAACGAGCTGATCGAATCGTTAAAGGACGATTATATTGTAAGGGCTAAAGCTGTGTCATATATGATTGATGCTGATCCGGCGGTAGAATATGATGTGAATGAGCTGCAGAAAATAGCAAAATTAATGGCCGTTGATGAGATACATCTGTTTGATGATCAGGGAACTATTTACAGTGGTTCTGCGCCCAAGTATTTTGGCTATAATTTTGATTCCGGTACGCAGATGGAGTATTTTAAGCCTATGCTTAAGGATAAATCGCTGACCATGTGTCAGGATGTTACTCCCAATACTGCAGAGGGAAAGAAAATGATGTATGCCATCACCTGGAACGAAGACGGAACCAAGATGCTCCAGGTGGGAATTAAGCCAAAGAGACTTCTCAATGAAATAAAGCAGAATAACATTTCCAATGTAGTTGCCGGAATGCCGGTATATAAAGGCATGGAAATTATGGTTGCAGATGGGGATACATAGGTAATAGAAGGAGCCACGGACAGTAGCAAATTAGGGAAAAAACTGGAAGATGTGGGGATATCAGCGGATCATGTCAGTGCTGACGGTGCGACTGTAACACAGATCAGAATGGATGGAAAGCACTGCAGATGCATGATGCACCAGAATGATAACTATATTGTTATTGTAACTGTAGAGGATTCATTTTATCAGCAGGGCGGCATGATTGCTATTTTTATAGTAGGTGCATATTTGGTACTGGCATCCTGCTGTATAACCTATATGTTTTCCAAAGTGATGAAAGAAAGACTGGAAAAAGAAAAACTGATATACACCTCAAATACGGATGAGCTTACCAGATGTTTAAACAGGCACGCATATGAAAATGATATGAAAAAGCTTAATCTTAGTGAGGAATGGGTATACATTTCTGTAGATCTGAACGGATTAAAACGGGCAAATGATTCTTATGGCCATATGGCAGGAGACGAGCTTATATGCGCAGCGGCAGATTGCATGAGAGACAGCTTCATGAGTATGGAAAGGTATACAGAATCGGTGGAGATGAATTTGCTGTTATCATTACAGAGAATACAAGTCAGGTGGAAGAACTGATACATGGCTTCGACTCCAATGTGGCAAACTGGCATGGAAAGTTTGTTGATTCAATGACTGTTTCGTACGGATGGGTTTTCAGCACAGAGAGAAACTGGGGTAGTGCATATGAAATCTCAAAAACTGCAGATGCAAGAATGTATCAGAGTAAGGAACGCTACTATAAGGAAAGCGGTGCAGACAGAAGATAGGCAGGTTACAAAAAAGCCACAGACTGGTTCATCCAGCCTGTGGCTTTTTTCAGGGATCGTCAGGGGTATTACCATATTACTTTTATGGTAAAGATACATCGTCAGCAGATATGTCAGGCGATAAATTTTTCACATTTTCCGACATCTCTTTCATTGAAGTTGTCTGGGATTTATGATAATCTTGTACCTATAGCAATCCTCTGAAGTAATGTGTTCTAAGAGGAAACGATAGGATTTTTCTGTGAGAAAAGGAAAAGTTGAATCGTAAGATAACATTGTAATTATACATCAAGGAGAATAACATACATGATGATGAAGATCAGGCATAAAAAAATAGTGGCATCAGGTACAGCAGTTGCCCTGGCAGGCATCCTGGGGGTTGGCGCCCTGCTTCAGTCCAGCGTCTCTGTACAGGCATCTCCGGCTATGATGCCCGGTATCGAGCAGATTGTAAATGATACAACTGCTGAG
>ENA-OQCS01000202-OQCS01000202.1-human-gut-metagenome-genome-assembly--contig:-NODE-202-length-31874-cov-4.318014_pt1 | contig 31874 bp, 34 predicted proteins | sample MGYA00242757_ERZ504575 | MGnify/ENA primary metagenome ERZ504575 (study PRJEB26092, sample SAMD00036297) | human gut metagenome | host: Homo sapiens | study: EMG produced TPA metagenomics assembly of... | reverse complement strand
ATTATATCACAGAATACGAGATAATACGATATACAAAAACAAATAATTTGACAAAAAAAGTAAAAGAAAAGCGCTTGTTTAAGCGCTATGTTTAAGATCAGTTGTGAAAAGGGGTGTCAAACTCCCGAGTGAAGATGATAACTGAGTCGCCTATAATATGGCGGCTTTTTTGGTGTATAATCAAAGAAAAGGAATTAGGAATATGGTTAGAAGAATATTAGGGTTTGCGATTGGTAAAATGTTGCGTCAGGATGGTTGGGCTGAAAAGTATAATCCTAAGAATCAATTTGATGTGAATCAATATGATTATTCAACTTGCAAAGAATATTTGGCTGCGCTTAAAGAGAAGTGGCAAGAATATGAAGATCCGGAATGTGAATTTGAGGATTATGTGAATGTATCAAATTATTCGAATTATGATGATTATGCCTATGATGTAGATGTTTATAGAACTAGATTAGAGTGGCGTGATGAATGGGATTGTGATTGTGAATTTGAAGTGAATCCATGTGATTTTGAGTATAAAGAGTATTACGTTAAAGCTTTAAAGAGGGCTTGGAAAAAGGAATTGAATCCTTATGATGAGTTTGAATATATTGATTTAGAATTGATTGATGATGTAAATGAGTATAAGGATCGAATAGATGAGTGTAAAGAGTGGAAGGACGAGCATGATTCAAATGATGAATATAATGTAGATCCAAGTCAATTTGATGATGTAGCAGAATATTTGGATGCATTAAGAAAGTTATGGAAGCGTAAGTATGATTATTTTAATGAGTTTAGTTCGATAGATCCAAATGATTATTCAAATGAGGATGATTATTCAAACGCAATTGAAAATAAAAAGAATTGGATGAATAAATATGATAAGAATAATGCATATAAACTAGATCCTAGTGATTATGATTGTGAAGAAGGGTATTTAGATGCATTAAGATCTTGTTGGCAAGATAAGTATGATCCAAGCTTTAAAACAAATGTTGATGTATCGGATTATGATACTGAAGAAGATTACAGAAATGCACTAATACTCGATTGGCAAGAGACATATGATTCCAAGCATCAATTTAATGGTTTTAACTTTAATAAATTCACTACCATTGATGATTATCTAGTTGAATTAGATGATCGAATGAATTGGACCACACAATGTGATCCGGAAGGTATGTATTCTAAATTGATGCATCAATTATGACAATTTAATTCAGTATAAGCATCAAATCAATTTAAGAAAGGCTTGGAAAAACAAGTATGATCCAAATAATGAATACACAAACATTGATCCTTGTGACTATAGTAGTATAGATGAATATCATGAGGTATTAAAACACACATAATCTGTTACTTTTTAGTTGGTTAGATTACATAGTAACTAAATGGGTGTATAATTTATTTAAGTATCAGAAAAGGGTTGTTTTTATGTTAGTTTATGAAGGATTAAAAAAGGATTTTTTAAATAGTGTTGAGATGGATACCATTGCAGAAGAGATTGAGAGTACGATACTAGAAAAAATGGGTAGGCATACACCTCACAGTGAATTCGAATCGTGGATGAATTCGATGGAATATATGTATAAGGTTTTGAATGATAATACTATTCCTGAAAATGCTGGTGTCGCGATTGAGTATAATATTCCTCAAACAGCTAAGCGTGTTGACTTTATGATTTCTGGATATAATGAAAAAAATAAACCAGGAATGGTTATTATTGAATTAAAGCAGTGGCAAAAACTTGAAAAGGTTGATAATACTGCTTTAGTTAATACTTTTACAGGTCATGCGAATAGAAATGTGGTTCATCCTTCATATCAGGCTTGGTCATATGCACAGTTAATATCAGACTATAATACTTCTGTTCAAAAGGATGATATTGTATTATCACCATGTTCGTACCTTCACAATTATGTTAGAAGAGATAATGACCCTTTAGATGATAATCAATATTTAGAATTTACTTCAGAAGCCCCTGCATTTACTAGAGGTCAAGTTTTTGATTTAAGAGAGTTTATAAAAAAAACAGTGAAGTATGGCGATGATAAAGAAATTCTTTATCTAATTGATCATGGAAAAATCAAGCCATCCAAAAGTTTACAGAATGCGATTGCTTCAATGATTAAGGGAAATCCTGAATTCATTATGATTGATGAACAAAGAGTTGTTTACGAAGAAGTAATTCAGCTTTCCGAGCAATGCCAAAAAGATAAAAAGAAACGAACTATAATTTGTGAAGGTGGTCCGGGTACAGGTAAGAGTGTTATTGCGATTCGGTTATTGTCTGAATTAACTCAAAGAGATCAATTTGTACAATACGTATCAAAAAATAGTGCTCCTAGACAGGTATATGCATCAAAATTAAAGGGGACCATTCGAAAAAGTAGTGTAGATAACATGTTTAAAGGATCTGGTTCTTTTACTGACGTTGGAAATAATGTCATTAATACGTTGTTGGTAGATGAAGCACACAGATTAAATGAAAAATCAGGTATGTTTTCTAATTTGGGCGAAAATCAAGTTAAAGAAATTATTCATTCATCTCTATGTTCCGTATTTTTTATTGATGAAAGTCAACGTGTAACCATGAAAGACATTGGCTCTGTTGATGAAATAAAGAAATGGGCCAATGAAGAAAATTCAGAAGTTTATGAAATGAAGTTGTTATCACAGTTTAGATGTAATGGTTCAAATGGATATTTAGCATGGATTGATGATGTTTTACAAATTAGAGAAACCGCTAATTTTAATTTAGAAGGAATGGATTATGATATAAGAATATTAGATGATCCTCAAGAAGTTTTGGATTTAGTTATTGAAAAGAATAAGGTAAATAATAAATCAAGGCTATTAGCTGGCTATTGTTGGAAATGGCCTTCAAAATACAGAAAAGATACAACTTATCATGATATTCAGATTGGTGATTTTAGTATTAGTTGGAATTTGGAAAATGGTCAAGCTTTTGCGATAAGTGAAAATTCTGTTCATGAAGCAGGATGTATTCATACTACACAAGGGTTAGAGTTTGATTATGTTGGTGTGATTATTGGTGATGATATGCGTTATGAAAACGGAAAGATTATTACTGACTTCACTAAAAGAGCATCAACGGATCAATCTATAAAAGGCTTAAAAAAATTATATAAAGAAAATAAAGAAGAAGCTCTAAAAAGAGCGGATGAAATTATAAAAAATACATATAGAACCTTTAATGACACGTGGCATGAAAGGTTGTTATGTGTATTGTACAGATACAAATCTAAGAGATTATATGAAGACAAGAATTGGTAATTAAAATTAAATTGGTATTTCAAAGGGAGATTTAGATGGGGTTATTTAACAAAAAGAATTACAACGTATTTCTGAATTGGAAAATGAAAAAACAAAGCTACAATTAATTATTGAAAATCAAAATAAACAACTGAATGAATTAGGTGCAAAAAGTGTTATTGAATTAAGAAAAGAAGAAGCACTTTTAAAAGACAACATCTCACAATATGAAAACATTCTTGGTGCAATTTGTAAAACATTAAAGGTTGCAAAAGATACAGTAACATTAAATGAAAAGGCTCAAGAACTAGCCAATTTAATTAGTAACAAAACAGATGAATTAGCACAACTTGGTTTAGACATAAAATTAAAGAAAGAACAGTTATTTGATATTGAAGATGAATTAACATATCAAGAATTTGGCTTATATAAGCCTAGATATGATTGCATGAATAGCTCTGAATATGCTGATAGAATTAAAGCATGCAGAAAAAGACAAAAGGATATGATTAAAAGTAAGACAGCATTAACTTATAGCAATAATTGGACCTTAGATGGTAGTTCAAAAAAAAGGACAGGCCATGAATAATGACAATATGAAGATGGTATTAAGAGCTTTTAATAATGAATGTGATTCTATCATTGAGAAGGTTAAGTTTAATAATCTAGATAAAATCCAAACACAAATCGAAAAGGCTGCATCTGCAATTGATAAGCTAAACCAAAGAAATAAAATTAGTATTACGACAACATACATTTCATTAAAAATACAAGAATTGAAATTGGTGTATGAATATAGAAAGAAAAAACAGGAAGAAAAAGAATTGCTAAGGGAGCAGCGTGCTGAAGAAAGAGAACAAGCTAAATTACAAAAAGAAATAGAAGAACAAAGAAAAGAAGTTATTAAAGAACAAAAGCATTATCAAACTGCTAAAGAAAAGTATGTTAAAGAGTTAGAATCATGCTCAGAAGAACGTAAAGATGAGTTGCTTGAAAAGATAAAAAGTATTGATGAACATTTGAATGAAATCGATACGAATCTAAAAAATATCGATTATAGAGAGGCTAATAAACGAGCTGGTTATGTATATATTATTTCTAATATTGGTCTTTTGGTGAAAATGTATATAAAATTGGTATGACTAGACGTTTAGATCCTCAAGACAGGGTGGATGAATTAGGGGATGCATCCGTTCCATTTACATTTGATGTCCATGCTATGATATTCTCAGATGATGCTCCAACATTAGAAAATAATTTGCACAAAGAATTTGATGATCGAAAAGTAAATATGATAAATGGACGAAAAGAATTCTTTAATGTTACGCTTGATGAAATTAAACAAGCAGTTAAAAAATATAACGAGAACATCATTGAAATCAAGGATATACCCGATGCAGAGCAATATCGTGAAAGTAAGATCTTAAGACAACAAATGAATAACAAGTAATTATTTATCGAGACTGAAATGATAGATGAAATACAATATAGATAGGATTATTGTGGTTCTGCCTATATTTTTGTGTTGAAATAAAGGAGTTCATAATGAAATATAAATTTAATAGGGAGTTATATAGTAAAGCGGCCATATTTAAATCATGCTACAAATATTTAGATGATTTTTATATTCATTTGGATCAAGATGATACTTATTATTATGTAACAATAGAAGCAAAAAATAATACAACGGTAATTGATATTAATGAATTTCAAAATGAAATGATGGATCAAATGAACCGAGAAATTGTATTTTCGCAAACTAAAAATATTAGAGAAATTTTAATGGCTAGAGCTTTCGCATCTACTGTAGTTTATGATGAAAGTGTGGTAGAAAATTTTGAAAATGATGAGAGTGAAATGTTGAAGGATTGGTTTGATAATGAATAAGTTATATTTTAATAAATCTCTTTTTAGAGAAGAGTTTATAAAAACGGCAATATTGGATTATAAAAGTTTGGCAAATATTTCATTGTTAAATGAAAATCAATATTATGTTTGTATATTTGATAGATGCAATTATGATATTGAATTAACAACTCATGAATTTGAAAACTATGTTATCGGTTTAAATGCTAAAGGTTTATAATATGATAATTCTCGATAGTTTAATGATGACATTGATACTCTTTATGAGTGTCATCTTTTGCGTTGAAGATATAAAAACAAGAAAATCTACAATAAATTGGTTGTACCTATTTGTGCTATTGGAATTGTTTTACATATTATATTTGGTTTAAACAATTGTTCGATTTTGATTGAGTATCTATTATCTTTGTTATTAATTATTATAATATCTGTATTATTGTATTATTTTGAGATTTGGGCCGGTGGAGATTCAAAATTAGTTATAGCTTTTATGACGTGTATACCATTTTGGTGTATACAAAAGTTCTCGTACTTTTCTGTTATTTATATTTTTAATTATTGTTTTTTCGATTTCGTTTATATATATAATCGGAGAATCTTTATGGTTGTGTTTTAAAGGTGAAAATAATCTTAAAACAAAAGATATATTTAATATAAATACTATAGTAAGAATGTTTGTGTATTCAGGTATTTATTCATTAATAAGATTTGTAGAATCATTTCTATTTGGTAACTCTTATATCACATTTAATATGATATTTTATATGTTAAATATTTTTGTGCTCTTATTTGTTCGTAAATATGATTATTTATTTATGAAAAGAAGATTTTATATTGTTTTTGTATCTGGGGAATTTACGTTCTATTTAGAGGTTTTAGAGTAGACAATGTTGTTTGGAATAGCATCTTTGTTATAATTCTTTTTATGTGTCGATGGTTTGCAGAGCAATATAATTATCAAGAAATCAAAACGGATGATGTCAAAGAAGGAATGGTTTTGTCTTATATGACAGTTTCTTTTTTTCAAAAATCAAAAGTAAAAAGCTTACCTGTTTACACACAGGAAAGCATTAAAACTAGAATTACTGCTCAAGAAGCTGAAAGTATTCATCGTTGGAAAACATCTAAGTATGGAAAAGATACAATTGTTATCGTAAGAAAGATACCATTTGCTATTTTTATTTGTATTGGTTTGATTGCATTTTTAGGGATTGGAGCGTTTATATGAACAAAAAAATGTTTGTAGTATCTAGAGATAAAAAAGAAGCTTTAGAGTTATCTTCACAAAATAAAAATGTTGGATATATAAAAGAAAATAATATCACATTTTATCCAGACGATATTTCAATAGTAATGAAGGAATCTGAAACACTTCTTAATGATTTAAATAGTCACGATATTGTGGAGATATGTGATAATGGTAAATTATACAAATGGTATAGTAGTAAAGATGGGGATGCAGGAATAGCAACAACTCCTAAATGTAATTCAAATTGTATAATGTGTCCCGCGTTTGATTTTGAAAGACAGAAGAATCCTGAAATGGATATAAATGATATGATAAATTTCCAGAAGTAGGTATTGTTCACTTTATTGGTCTTGAAATGCGAGGCAACTGCATTATCTATAAGGATGACACAATCATATCCTATGAAGAAGCATTTAAAAGTTCTGCAATAGCAATTGATATGTTATTAAACGCAGGAATCAATGTTGGTTTGTATAATTTTCCATATTGTATGATTGATAGATATTATTGGCCAATTGCACAAAAAAGTATTTCGGCTTATAAATCAAAATTTTATGAAGAATGTAATGAATGTATTATGAAAGAACAATGTTGTGGTTTATTTACAACTTCTAAAGCTTTTTTAAAGCCTAAGGTTACGCCTATTGGAGGAAAATATGATTAATTATTTTAATTTTAAACGATTAAGTCATGATAGATATTTATTAACGAATGATTTCGGTAATTATGAAATAGTAGATGAAAATATATTAAATTGTATGTTAAATGGACAGATTGATGAAATTGAAAATAAGAGTGATTTGATTAAAGATGGTTTTATTATTGAGAAGCCATACGAAAAATTTATTAAGATGTATTCTCCAATGATCAAAGTATGAAAGGTTATTGCTTAAATTCAACAGCTTTACATATTTTTGCCGTCACAAATGCTTGTAACTTTAATTGTATTTATTGCCAAGCACATGATGATTGTTCTAAACAAAATGGTTTTATGACAAATGAAATCGGTGAAAAGGCAATTGATTTTGCACTTCAAAGTGCAAATAAGAATTTAACATTTGAATTTCAAGGTGGAGAACCTTTAATGAATTTTGATGTTATAAAACATATGATTTTATATTTAGAATCATTAGAACATGACAAGAACATAGAGCTAACCATTGTTACTAACTTTACATTGTTAGACGATGATAAATTAGATTTTTTATTAGAACATGGGGTAAAGCTCTGTACATCATTGGATGGAAATGAAATAATTCATAATCATAATCGGCCATATAAGAATGGAAAGGGCACTTATATTGATGTAGTTAATAGAATAAAAGAATTGAAGACTAAAGGTTTATTGTTTGGTGCTATTCAAACCACATCAAATTTTACGTTGTATTATCCAATTGAAATTATAAATCAATATCGAGAATTAGGTTTTAATACTATATTCTTAAGATCCTTAACACCCTTAGGTATGGCGGATAAATTTTGGGATGAAGTAGGTTATGATCCTGAACAATTTGTTTTGTTTTATAATAAAGCGTTTGATTATATTATGGAATTGAACCTTAAAGGCGAGATATTTGTTGAAATGCATGCTACTTATTTTTTGAAAAAAATATTATGTAATTATTCAGATAATTATATGGAATTACGTTCACCTTGCGGTGCAGGAATTGGGCAAATGAGTTATTACTATGATGGCAATGTATATACATGTGATGAAGGAAGAATGTTATCTGAGATGGGGGATAATTCATTCTTAGTTGGTAATGTTTTAAATGACAATCATTTTAATGCTGTGCAATCAAAAATTTGTAAAGCCACATGCCAAGCTTCGATTGTTGAATGTCTGCCGGGTTGTCAAGATTGTGTATATCATCCTTATTGTGGTGTTTGTCCGGTTGTTAATTATGCAAATTCAAAAGATTTGTATGGTAAGATTATTAAGGATTTTAGATGCAAGGTATATAGAGGTATATTAGATAAGATTTTTACAATTCTAACTAGTGAAGACGAAGATAAAATTAAAGTTTTATATAATTGGATGGAATTATAGGTATTTAATCTGAAAATAAAATTTATAAAACAAGAAGTTAGAAGTACAAAAGGGCACAAAGCCCCTTTCCCCAAATATAAAGATTATTGTGTTGCTATAATATTGGCATTTTGCTGAATCATTAGTGTTAATTCTTCAACTGTAAGTCCAATATCTAGTAGTTGTTTAATATCTGATTTTAAGTTGTTCTTTACGTATTTAATTCTTTGTTCAACAGGCGTTTCAACTTCTGACAAGTCTGCAGGATTCCAGATTTCTCCTGTAAGAAGCATATGATATGCGGCTACAAGTATTTTTCTGGCAATCGCAATATAAGCACGTTTCTTTCCTCGGCGCTTTGAAATCTTATTAAACTTGTTGGCATAGTAAGGATGGCTCTTATCCTTGACTGCTGCATGTGCAACTTCAACCAAACATGGTTTAAGATATACTCCGGCTCTGGAAATGCGTACAGATTTTTTCTTTCCTGCTGACTGGTTACTGGATGGAGTTAAACTTGCCCAAGAAGTTATTCGTCTTGAAGTAGTGAATTGATTCATATCTATACCGATTTCAGAAAGAATAATGATGGCAGAGTTTCTAGAAACACCAGGTATTTGACACAAAAATGAAATATAGTCTTCGTATGGCTCAATCATCAAATCAATAAGTTTATCAAGTTTTTGAATATTAGATGATAATTGTTTAATGTGATCATTTACTAGTTTTATACGAGCTTTCTGGACTGGTGTTAAATCGGTTCCGTTAACAGAGTCAAGAATCATATCAGGAGATGCTTTACATTTTTTGTGAACTTTTGAAAGAATATCTTCATCTGTGTATGGATTATCTGATAGAATAAGGTCGATGATATTAGATGCGGATTTGCCGAAAACATCAGTAAAGACCATATCCAGTTTACAATTACCAGAAGTAAGAGCATTCTGAAAACGGTTCTTTTCACTGGAGCGCATATTTACAAGTTTGTATCTATAGCGAGTGAGTTCACGGAGAATACGAAAATCTTTTTGAGGTATAAAACTACTTCTAACAATACCGAACTTAAATAAATCAGCAATCCATTTGGCATCTTTATCGTCGTCTTTCTCGCCTTTAACAGCGCGCACCCATTTAGTTGGCAACGAGATATTGGAAATGTGAGATTCCAATACATTGTAGACAGGAATATAGTACTTACCAGTGGATTCCATGCATACATTTTGACAGTCGTTTTGAATCAGCCACTCTCTAAAGCGGATCAAGTCGTTGTGAAAAGTCGAGAATCTTTTTTTAGATAAATGGGTTCAACGGATTCAGAAATGCAGATAACTGCGACAATGAATTTTTTGTGCACGTCGATACCACAAACACGAGGATAAATGATTTTCATGGAAAAAGCTCCTTTCAAAATAAAGAAGAAAGAAGCATTGACTGAACGAGTGGCACTAAAGATTAACTAATAGTCAATGATTAATCTGCGGACTTGATGTCAACACTAATGTGTGCTTGAAATACTCGAACTTACACTGGTTAGTATGCTGATTTAATCTGAACGAGATGCAGAAGTCTGCAACTCACCCCACCGTGCTCTGTAGTGTACTTCTAACTTCAAGAACATGGTAACAAATAAAAGATAAAAATAAAAGCAAAGCTCAATGCACATTTTAATTCCAATGTGTGCCTTGGAGCAAAGCGGAAAGGCATGGTAGGTTAGTATGAAAATAATAAAAGTTGTTAAATATATCATATTGTCATTGTTGTTTCTGTTTATATTTGGGTTTTCTCTTGTTTTTACACAAGTGATTAATGACGATACAAGAATTCATGTTGGTAAAGATATAAAATTCTCATCAAAAACAGAATATATTACAAGTTATGAGAGTAAAGATGGAATATTTTATGGTAAATTAATTGATGGAAAATTTAGCAAAGGTGAATTTGATTTTCTAAGTAATGAAATTTATGTTGGGTCGTTTTCAGATTCGAAACTTCAACATGGGAAAATGATATATCCTCAGATTGGTTATTATGAAGGTCAATATAAAGAAAACAAGAGGAATGGAACAGGTAAGTTTTATTTCATAAATAATGATGTATATTCTGGTATGTGGAATAACGACTGTTTAAGTAATGGTAAATATACATTTGAAAATGGAAATTATTATGAAGGAACATTCTCAAATAACAAGCCATGTGAGGGAAAACTATATATAAAAAATGATGACGTTGATATCGTTTTTACAATAAAAAAAAGATACTGACTTAATATATATAAAAATGCACGAACTAGATGATGATTATCTTGATGGATATTTGGATGGCGAGTATTTTACTGGTGATGTTCATTTAACATACGCAGATGGTTCTGTTTATCAAGGACAAATGCAAGATAGTAAAAGGAATGGCATTGGTACTTATTCTTGGAAAACTGGTGAATTTTATGAAGGTGAGTGGGAAGATGATAGGATGAACGGTGATGGTGATTATTATTATCAAGGAATAGATCAATATCCTAAACTTTCTGGAGCTTTTTTAAATGGATTACCAAACGGAACATGTACTTACTACAAAGATGTAACATCAAAATTTATAACAAAATGGGACAATGGTAAATGTACTAAAGTTTCAGAATAAAAATATATTTAGAATTAAACTATAGAAAGGAACTACTCATTATGGATTTTCCTAAAATTCAAAAATCAATGCTAGATTTTTTTGAAGACGAAGAAGGTAGTGTAACTAGAAACAAAGTTTTAATGTTTAGTACAATGATGGTTATAATGGGAATATTAATGGCTGAAGATGTTTATGCGGTACATAGATCACATTCATCACACAGATCACATTCGTCACATAGAACCCATTATACGCATTATAATAACGTACACAATAATCATGGATCACATGATTCTCACGCATCACATGTATCATATACTACAGCAGATGCTTATGGATCAACTCCGACAAGTGACGGGGCTGCATGGCCAGATATAAATGCCATGCAAAATATAGCTACTCCAGCAACTAGTGATATTGCTTCAACGTTTTTGAATACATTTTCGACTTCGATAGATAAAGTAGAGAATTTGAATGATATACCCGATACTCCAGAATTTAATGGTGAATAAATATGTTAAAAAAGTTAAAAAAAGTTTTATTAATTTGTTTAATAGCTATTATTGCTGGAGGCGTAGTAGGTGTAGCGACCAGATCAAATAAAATAATTACTCCAAATGAGTATTTACAGTTGGATCAAATTGATGAATTAAGCAAAATAGGTGATCAAGAAAATCTTTGGTTAAATCAGAGATGCTTTGATTATTATCAATCAAATGTTTATGGAAATAATAACGAAATATTAGAATCAAATGGAAAAGTTTACAAGAATAAAAATGTATTTGCTTTTTCGGATGATACAGGATTACATATAAATGATGATGTGGTAATTCAAAATAGTGTGTCCTTTCTAAATTATTATAAGAATCAAATTTATTATAGAGATGATAAAGACAGGTCTATATATTGCTATGATTTAAAAACTAAAAGAATAAAGGCAGTATTATCTGGTAATTATACTCAATTAAAAATAATTAACGATAATTGTATTATGTCGATTATAAAAATAACAAGTTGTATTCATATTCCTTAAAGGATAAAAAATGTATTAAAGAGTTAGACATGAAGCTTCAAAAATATACAGTTATAGGTAATAAACTTCTAGTGCTTACAACAAATAAACAGCTAAAATTGATTAATGGAGAAAATGTAGAATTTTCAATCCCTGGTATAAATAATTATGTTTACAATGGAAATTTAATCACTCTTAGTAAAGATGGAATTTATTCTTGGAAAGATATGAATTCTCCGAATAAGATTAAGGTGGATAATTTTAATCGTATTATAGGTTTGGATAGGAACAATTTGTATCTAGATAACTATAGAAATAAAAAATTAAATATACTATCGATTAATCTACAAGATAAGGAATGTTCTGTTCTAAGAACATTTAATAAAGAAATAATTATAAATTCTTATTTGAAAATTACAGATATTGAATATTTAGAATATTCAAAAATTAATGAAGATAGTAACCAGTATTATGTTATTAATGATTTTGATGATTTAGTAAAAGATTCTGAAGAAAATGAATAAAAAATGGATATTTATAAAAAGTATAAAATTATGGAGGAAATGAATCATGAATGAAGCAGTTGACTTATTAAATGAGATTTTAGATGAACTTAGAACAATGAATGAGAAATTGGATGATATTCGTGGAAATGAATATAGTGATGGTTCTTTAGAAGATATATTTAGTAAACTTGATGATATTGATGATAGTATTAACAACTTAGGCTAGATTTTGTGGTATCATATAGGTAATGATATATCTTTTCAAATCAGTTTTAATTTTAGAATATGGCATTATCTGATTTGAGATAATGCCTTTTGTTTGTGGGGTTGGGTTATGCAGGATTTTAAGTTACTTACTAGACAATTGTTAGAAACATATCTAGGATCGGATACGTTGAGTGATGTTGTAATTCAAAATTTTTTAGATTCCAATGCGAGTATTATTGGTACGGGAAAACAAGAATTCTTTAAAAATATTGAGCACTTTTTAAATTCTTTCAAATTTGATGTGGAGAAAAGAAAGAATATTCATTTTGAATTTAAAGATTTAGAAATTGAAGAAAATATTGTGGATGATCAATGTGTCTTTGTGTATGGATCTGTTAAAATTTATGGTCTTTATGATAAAGAAGTTACAATTATACATTTGGATTCTCGCTTTACTATTATTTATGGAGTTAGAGATGGAAAATGGAAGGTGCTTCATATTCATCATTCGATTCCAGATAAAGAACAATTGGAAGATGAAGAGTTTCCAATTACTTTAGGTAAGCAGGTGCAACAAGCTCGACATGAAGTTGAGGCATTATCGGCTGGGTATTCCTATATTTGTTTGATTAATCTAGAGACAGGTGATGTGGAATTAATTAAAGGAAATAATATTCCTGGCTTAAATGGACGCTATACTCAGACGGATCATAATATATTATTAGAGCAAGTAAATCGTTTGATTGCAAAACCATTTAGAAAGAGTAGTGTTGAATTTTATGATAGTAAGACCATCGCAAAACGTCTTGAAGGAAAGAATTCCTTATTCCATACTTGTGAAAGGACAGATGGAACTTGGATTCTTTCGATGATTGTACCCCAAAAATATGATGAGAATGGTCGTGTTGTGAGTGTATTGCTTGCAAATCGTGATTTTACGGAAGAAAAGAAGCGTGAGTTAGAACAAGAGGAGGCTTTACGCCAAGAAAAGATCAAGGCTGAAAAGGCCAATGAGGCCAAATCCATATTCTTATTTAATATGTCACATGATATTCGTACACCGATGAATGCGATTGTGGGATATTCACAATTAATGAAGAAAGAATTAACGAATCCAGAGCTGATTCATTATCAAGAAATGATTGAACAATCCAGCAAATTATTACTTTCAATTATTAATAATGTATTGGATATGGCTCGTGTTGAAAGTGGTAAGATGGAATTGGATGAAAATTATGAAGTTATTGGAAATATTAGTCAACTTGTTTGTAGTGCATTTGCAGCAGAGGCTTCAAGAAAGAATATTGAATTAAACATAATTGTGAATGTCGAACACAAACATATTATTGTCGATTCTACAAAGATGCAGGAAATTCTATCTACCTAATCAGTAATGCGATAAAATATACATCTGCTGGTGGTAAGGTAACAATCGATACAAAAGAACTTCCTTATGATAAAGAAGGCTATGTATTGATTCAAACAAAAGTATCGGATACAGGTATTGGAATGAGTGAAGAATTCTTGCCATCTTTATTTGAATTATTTACACGTGAAAGAAATACAACTCTATCTAAAATTCCAGGTACTGGACTTGGTATGGCTATTGTCAAAAACTTTGTGGACTTAATGAATGGTAGCATTGAAGTAGAGAGTGAACTTGGTAAGGGTAGTACTTTTACAATTACCATTCCACATAAGATTGCGAATAAAGATTATACAAACCGTAATATCGAATCTTCAAATGAATGTGATATTGATTTTATGGGTAAAAGAATTTTATTGGCCGAAGATAATGAATTAAATGCTGAAATCACAACTACAATTCTTAGTGAAATGGGTTTTGAAGTTAAAGCTGTAGAAGACGGAATTCTTTGTGTGAATGAAATCCAACATCAACCTGCCAATACATACGATTTGATTTTAATGGATATTCAAATGCCAAACATGGATGGCTATAAGGCAACACACTGTATTCGGCGTCTTTCTCAACCTGAAAAGGCCAATATTCCAATTATAGCTATGTCTGCCAATGCGTTTGAGGAAGATAAGAAAAAAGCATTTGATGTAAAAATGAATGATTATATAACGAAGCCAATTGACTTTCAAAAAATGGAACAAGTATTAAAACATATATTGAGTAAGTAGAATCCTCTTTGTTGAGGGTTCTATTTTAGTATCAGTCAAAAGTCAAGACTAACCTTATCTAATCTAACGAAAATAAGGCATTTTAGATGAAATAGGAACTATCGTTACAAACGTATTGGAATTCACAATATTTTCACATTGGACATTTATAATAGGAATTGGCTACTGGATGTAGCAACGGTGAACCCTCTGAATTAAAAGGATGATATCTTGAGTTCTCGAAGATTCCGATTATGTAGGAGGAAGTGTTTTATGTATATTTATCTATACATTGATGTTGCCATGATTATATTGGCTTTAGTTGAATTACTAAAAATCACATTGATTATTATAGAAAAATGTAAAAGACACTAGTTCACCCAAAGCCAACGGATTACTAGTGTCTATACATTAGAATAATTCAGAGGAACCACTGTATCCAGTAGTCTTTCTGTATGAATATTAAACAATTGATATATATAAAAGTCAAGACTAATCTTGTCTAATTCACTGAAATAGAAACAATTGAAATTGATTTATAATAGAGGTTGGCGACTGGATGTAGTAATGGCTACCCTTTGAATGAAAAGGATTACATCTTGATTTCTCAAAGAATTATTACTTTGATGTGTTCTATGTATATTTATCTATATAAGAGTCTTAGTTTAATTACTAAAAATTACATTATTGATTATAGAAAAATGTAAAAGACACTAGTTCACCAAACGCAAAGGATTAAACTAGTGTCTTTACATTAGATAAACTTAGAGGAACTACTTTATCCAGTGGTCTTTCTGTATCTTTATTATAGGTATTCATTTGGGGTTAATTTTTTAAAATTCATAACTTCATTTCATACACATTTCATAAATGATTGCTAATATAGTGTCGGATAAGGAGTTGGTTGTTTTGATACATAATGCTTATGCATATATCACAAGAAAAAAAGTAAGAACGGGTATCTTGTTTTTGATACTTATGGTTATCCTGATCAGTCTTTATGAATGTTTGAGTATACTTTCATACAACGCACAATTAGAACGATCTTTATATTCTGCAAGTCATAGTTCAATCGTGGTACAAAAAAAAGGATGGTTCTGAATTTGAACATACATCTTTTGAAAATTCTGTGTATGAATATGAATTTGTTTCTAAATTAAAAGAAGCTAAGGTTGTTACTATTAAGCAGGGTGTAACACTGGATTCTTTGCCTAAAGAATATAAGAATGTGGTTTCAGTAATTGGAACTAATAACACTTCAAAAAATGTTTTATTTCGTAGTGGCGTGTTTACTTTAACTTCCGGAAAAAATATTGATTCTAAGGATAGAAACTCTATTCTTATTCATTCGGATTTAGCTAAGAAGAATCATTTAAAAATAGGGGATACAATAGTTTTGAATTCTCATACTTATACCATTAAAGGCATCTTTGCAGGTAAGAAACATGAAACCTATACAGGTTTATCATCCGATTTAAGTGAGAATACTATGTTTGTGGATTATAATTCTCTAGATACTAAGATGGTTACTAAGTTGACTATAGATTCAAATCATTTAAAACAAGTTCAATCCTTATATCCTTCAAGTGAATATGTTGTGTCTAAAGATAAAAATGCCTATCAATCGTCTTTAGAATCTATACAAAGTATGAATCACATGATTCAGATTCTATCTTGTTCTATCATTGTGTGTGGGCTTGTTGTCTTATCTTTGGTCTTAGTTCTATGGCTAAGAGATCGCATCCATGAAATTGGTATCATGTTGTCTATAGGTAAAAGCAAGGTAGAAATCATCATCCAGTTTATATTCGAACTTGTATTTATATCGATTCCATCAGGAATCATTCTATGTGCTTATAGTGTAATCAAACATAATGCGTTATGCTTCACATTAAGTTATGGCTTGCTGATGAGTATTATTATCGTTTCTGTACTAATTGCGAGCCTTATGATCATGATTAAAAAGCCAAGGGAAATATTATCAAAATTGAGTTAGGAGAAATAAATAATGAGTATATTAGAAATAAAAGATGTAACGTATGGTTACACAAAATTAGAACATATTTTATTTGAAGTAAATCAAAACTTTGAGTGCGGAAAATTCTATGCGATTATTGGAAAATCAGGAGCTGGTAAATCAACCTTATTATCTTTATTAGCTGGACTTGATGAGCCAGACTCTGGTGAAATTTTATTTGAAGGAGTAGATATTTCAAAAACGGGATATACAAATCATCGTAAGAATCATATTTGTCTTGTGTTTCAAAATTACAATTTAATTGATTATTTAACACCATTAGAAAATGTACGCTTAGTCAACTCTAAAGCTTCGCCTTCCATTCTTTTAGATTTAGGACTTGAACAATCCCAAATCAATCGTAGTGTAATGAAACTATCGGGAGGGCAGCAACAAAGAGTTGCGATTGCCCGTGCCCTTACAAGCAGTGCACCTATTATCTTGGCAGATGAACCAACAGGAAATCTAGATAGCGATACGGCTAGTGAAATTATTGATATCTTAAAGGCTCGCGCTAAAGAAAGAAATAAGTGTGTGATTGTTGTGACACATAGTAAAGAGGTAGCGGATGCCGCTGATATTGTCTATGAATTAAAAGATAAAAAGTTAAAGAAGAGGGGGAAATAGAATGTTTAAGAATGCATTTAAATATGTAACTCGAAAAAGTGCGAAGTCAATGATTCTATTTCTTGTTGTTGTAATTATGTCAAGCCTTTGTTTAGTCGGACTCTCTATTAAAGATGCGACAAACAAAGCGTCCAATACATCATTAGGCTCGATTACCAATAGTTTTACAATGGAAATTAATCGTCAAGTCAATTTTGGCACGCCTAGAGGTGCGGGCAATGTTAAGGGAAAGGACATTGAAAAGATTTGTTCTTCAAAAGACATTGATTCATATGTGAAAAGAATCAATAGTGTAGCTGACTTAGTCGATCATGATATTATTTTAACTTCAAATGAAAATGAAGAGCGTCTTACTAAATTTAAATCGACCGTGATGCTTACTGGGGTGAATGAATCAAAAAAAGAAACAAAATTTGTATCGGGTGCCTATAAATTAGTTGAGGGCAAACATTTAAATAGTAAGGATAAACATCAAATCTTAATGCATAAAGATTTAGCGGCAAAGAATCATTTAAAAGTGGGAGATAAACTATTACTCCGTTCAAATATCTATGATGCAGATAATGAAAAGGGGGCTGACGAAACAGTGGAAGTAACCATTAAGGGTTTATTTGATGGTCATAATCAGGGTGGTGTTGCAGCAGCACAAGAATTATATGAAAACAATCTAATCACGGATTTGGATACGGCTGCCAAAGTCTATGGCAATACAGAAAAAACAGCAGTATATCAAGATGCCACATTCTTTGTGAAGGGAAATAAAGATTTGGATCAAGTTATTAAAAATCTAAGGAAATTAGATATTAACTGGAATGCGTATGTACTGGTAAAAAGTACATCCAATTATCCGGCTCTACAAAAATCAATAAGTGGTATGTATAGTGTCGCAAATAAAATGTTTATTGGATCTTTGATTTTTGCGGGGATTGTTGTTACTTTATTGTTGCTCATGTGGATGAATGCACGAAGAAAAGAAATCGCAATTTTAATGGCTTTAGGTATTTCTAAAACGAAGATTTTTATTCAGTTTGTTCTAGAACTATGTATGGTAACCATTCCTGCCTACATCTTTGCGTACTTTATCGCTAGTAAAACTGCATCAGGTCTAGGCACAAAAGTATTGAATCAAGTAAGCACTGGTGTTGCCAAACAAATCGCAAAAGAATCTGCCTCAAACCAACTTGGCGGTGGAGCTGAAGTGGATGGCTTTAATAAGATGTTGACGCATATTGATGCTCATGTTGAACCAAAATATATGATGTATGTTATTATATTTATGTCAATTGTAATGTTAGTCGCACTTGTTGTGGCTACCACACACTTGTTAAACAAGAACTGTAAAGAATTAATGAATGAGGAAGAATGATGAAAATATTGGTAGTGGAAGATGATACACTGATTCGCGAAGGATTAAGTGAATTTCTATCGGAGTCTGGATATAGTATTATCCAGGCAAAAGATGGTAAAGAGGCATTGGAAAAGTTTAATACAGATATTCATTTGGTGATATTGGATATTCAAATCCCATATATCAATGGATTGGATGTATTAAAAGAAATTCGTAAAGAAAGTGATTTACCCGTTTTAATCTTAACGGCTTTCAGCAATGAAGAATTCAAAATTGATGCCTATACAAACTTGGCCGATGGCTATATTGAAAAACCATTTTCACTACCCGTATTAAAAGCTCGTATTGACGCGCTTTTACAGAAGCAGGATATTTTTGCATATAAAAATGTTTGTGTGAACTTCAAAAGCTATACGGCGAAAATAGATGGTAAAACGATGGATATCAATGCCAAAGAACTAGAGATATTAAAATATCTTTTAGATAATGCAGGGATTGCCTTAACTAGAGCACAAATATTAGATCATGTTTGGAAAGATAGTGAAGAAGTTCCTTATGATCGAGTTATTGATGTATATATTAAAGAATTGCGTAAAAAACTAGGCTTAGATTGTATTACGACCATTCGTAATGTGGGCTACAAATTGGAGAAATCATGAAAAACTTAAAGATTTTTCCTAAAATATGCATACAAACATTCAGTGTCATCGCTATTATTGTCTTATTTATCCATCTCTTTGTATATTTGATTTTTCCAAGAACCTATTTGGATGTAAGAAAAGAAGAAATTTATACTAAGGCCAATGAAATTACAGAAAACTTAAATGGTAAATCGGAAGACTATATTGAACAAGCTTTAGATTTCTATTCCAACACCAATGAAATCAAAGCGTTTATTAAAAAGAATACCGCATCGAATGAAGTAAAAATCAAGAATGATTTAAATGTCGATTTAAAGAGTTCTAATAACTCTTTAATTATTGAGGAAAGACAATTAAAGCTGGATACAGGAAAGACCATTCGCCTCCAATTTGTTTCAACGGCAGACATGCAGTTACAAGCCAAAAATCTAAGCTTACAATTTCTTCCTTACTCATTAATCCTATCCCTATGCTTTTCTGCCATTGTCTCTTTTGTGTATGCCAAATCCATAAAAAATTATGTGGTTGAAATCAAGCGTGTAACCGATCAGATGATGGCATTAGATAAGAAGGCTCGTCTAGAAATTGATTCGAATGATGAGATTGGTCAATTGAAGGCACAAATTAATGATTTGTATGAAACACTTCTAGATTCTATTTCCAATCTAGAATTGAAAAATAAAGAGATTTTAAGATTGGAAAAAATCAAATACGATTTCTTTAAAGGGGCCAGTCACGAATTAAAAACGCCTTTGGCAAGTCTTAAGATCATCTTAGAAAATATGAAATACAATGTGGGTAAATATAAAAATAGAGATGTTTATATTGATGATTGTATTGATTTGGTCGATCACTTAACGAAGAGTATCCAACAAATTTTATCGGTATATTCCATTGAAAATCTAAAAGACGATGAAGAAATTGTTGTATAAAGAATGAATTAAGTCGTGTACTTCAAAAATATGATGTATTGATTCACCAAAAGGAATTAAGAATTCAAAATGATGTAAAAGATGAAACAATGTATATTGGTAAGACGGCTCTAAATATCATTTTATCGAATCTTATTAGTAATGCGATCAACTATACGTATGAAAAGGGTATGATTCAAATTGGAATCGAACAAGACTATTTTATATTCAAAACAAACAAGATCCAACCCAACCAAAAGGGAATGGTCTAGGATTATATATTGTTCGTAATCTATTAGATAACTATAAAATGAAATATGAAGTGATTGAAGGAGAAGACTTTATCTTCAAAATTCAATTTAAGCAACAGGTCTTTTAAATTTATTAGATTTCACCTTTACTAACATAAAATGTAAGTTAAAGGTGAAAACAGCCTAATTATGTATGAGATATTAAAAAAAATTATTGTTTCAATCTTCGCAAAAAAGAAGGTGGTAAAACTCATTTTGTTTGAGTAATTACCACTTTTTTTTAATCTAATATCTCAATATAATTCACATTGACATATTGTGTGGATATAGGTTCCTCATTGACTTTGGCATGTAAAAAGAATTGGTCTACATCCTCATAGTTTTTATCATCCATACAAATATAGAATAAGCCATCTTCATATTTAGCTTCAATAATATGATCGTCACCAAGAATTTCTATAGCTACTTTACAAGGCTTTTGTAAGGCATAATATAAGTCAAATAAGTCCATATAGTTAGGATCAAATTGAATCAATGAATATAAATCATTCACAATATATTTCATGATGGTTAAATCTCCAAAGAATTGGGAATAGATCAATCTTTGGGATTGAAACTCTTTCGCAATCAATAAAAGTTGTATGGCCTGATCTTCATTACCTTCTTCCACATAGATTTTCGCAAGTCGTGAATAAATTTCAGGAACCGGATCAAAAGTATTTGTAGCTCCTTGAATCATTGGATATAAGCTTTTCATGATTTCTACATATTTCGAATAATCCTTTGAAACATAATAACCATTCTTATACATATCCGCAAGCTTATAGCTAGCCACTAGATTTCCTTTGTCACTGGCAAGCTTATAATAGTAAAATGCTTTTTTGTAGTCGGGTTGACCGACTCTACCATAATAGTAGATATATCCTAAACATTCATAGGCATCTACATACTCAAGACTAGCGGCCATTAAATAATATTCTTCCGCCAAATCAAACTGTCTTTGTTCATAATACCAACCACCAAGTTCTACCATATATTCAGGATTCTTTGTTTCTTGTATTAAAAACTCTAGTGCATGGATCAACGAAATGTCATCCTCATATTTTGTATGTGTTAAATCATAATAATCATCTAGTATTTGTTGCGCTTTTTCAATTGTTAATGCCATAATACACCTCAAAATAATTATAGGAAACTTATGAATTTAGGCAATACAAAATGTATTGTTTTGTGTTTTTTTATTTAAAGTTTATAATTATTTAGATAATACGAAAAAAGGAGGAGTTTCATTGGTACGTATACTAGAAAACGCAAATCGTTTACGCAAAGAAAAAGTTTTTGAAACTTATAAAAGAATATGTCAAAATGATTACTTTGACTATGATTCTATGACTCGTAAAGAGATGTTTGAACACATGATTGAAACATATACACCTGAATATTTAATATCTATTTGTACGACATGGGAATTAAAAGCTTTAAGAAGATTATTGCGCAACCAAGATTTAGAGGATGATCGCTATCGCTTTGAAAGAACGGCATTAAGCACTAAGTTTTATATTTTGATCAAGAGTTGCCAGAAGAATTCAAAAAGAATGTAAAATTGGCTGTAAAAAACATTGATTTAGACCAAAAGGCAGAAAACGATGAACCAACCATTGTCATTCTTGGTATTATTCGTGCTTTCGGTATTATTGAACCCTCATTGATTCAAGCTGTATGCAGTGCATGTTCTTTTCATTATAAATCCATTATTGAAGGTGCACTTTTTAATTTCTGGGCTTATTTAAAAGAAGATTATCGATTAATTGATGATAGTTTTGCGAATGAATATGTATATTGGGACTATAATGAAATTTTAGATCGCATTCGAGATAGTCGTATTCAACACGAAAGATTCGAACCTAAATTTTTAGATCAAGATAGTTATATTTCTATTTTTATCATGGATATGATGCGACAAATTCGGATATTAAAAAATTCTTTACAGCTTTAAAGAAAGAAGTGTTGGATGTAACTCAATTTAAAGACGAGTTCTTTAATCATCTATTAAATGGTACAGTCAATGAAGAAAGATGGAATGGATTCCATTCTTTTATCAATTTTCGAAACCACTTTCTAATCGCTATCATAAGGCTGTTGTACAAATCGCATTGCCAAACTATTATGGTTTGAGTATGGATGTGTATCAAAAGATGAAGAATCAGGCGCATTTTAATGAAAAGCTGCGCCAATTAAATGAGCCTCAGACAAATGCTTGTATCGAACAAAAAGATACGCGTTTATTCTATAAACTATATTTTAGTATCTTGGATTATGTGAATTCATTCGAACAAATTATTCCTAATAAAAAATTGATCCAAATATTTATATTGAACCCGATGAACTTGTTAATTTGATTGAAGTCTTCTGGAAAGATAAGGATCGTTTTATTGATGAATATATCGAAAAGAATCCTTCTAATTTTACATTCCGCAATTTAAATATCATTTCGGATTTTAGATATGGTATGCGCAAAAATTTCTTGTTGGTGGCATACGAAAAGAATTATACGGTATTAAATGATGAAGGTATCAATTATATGGTGAAAGGCTTAAATGAAAACTTAGATCAATTCATTGCCCCAGAAAAACACCTATGTTGATGCAAACAGCCATTATGCCATTTAATGGACGCATTATTTATGATGGCTTTATTTCAACATCGAATATACGTCTAGCTCAAGATATTATATCAAAGGCATTTGAAGATTATAGTTACGGACAAAAGATTTATTCATTATTGCCCGAAAATTTAAATTAAAAGAGAATGTTGTTTATACATTTCAAATTGTAGCTTTAAAAAAGAAAAATAAGATCACGATAAATGGATCGATATAGAAAAAGACGGGAATTGGATATAATCCCGTCTTTAATTGTTTTCTACAACAATCTTACCAGATTGAATAACTCTATTGATTTTTCTTACATTTGAAATATTCTCTAATGGATTTTCTTCAAGACATACCAAATCTGCTTGTTTTCCTACTTCAATCGAACCATAGTCCTTTTCAACACCTACACATCTTGCAGAATTGATTGTTGCGATTTTTAAAATATCCATGCTTGGAATGTTTAATCTTGCCAAAAGCTCCATTTCATAAGCTGTATTGTTGTGGTAGTTAAATGGTGTACCTGCATCTGTACCTAGTGCAATCTGAATACCTTTTTCATAAGCTTTTTTTACACTTTTGATGTGTGCATCCTTAACCTTCAAGGTTTTATCTACCATATATTTGGCCACTCCATTTTCTACACCCTTATCAATAATACATTGAGGAGCGCAAAGGGTAGGGACTAAGAATGTATTTTGTTTTTTCATAAGTTCAAGACATTCCTCATCTAAAAAACAACCATGTTCAATGGAATCAATACCTGCATATAAGGCGTTTTTAATACCTTGTAAACCTTGGGCATGTGTAGCTGTTTTTCTTTCCGCTTTATGAGCTTCATCAATCATGACCTTCATTTCTTCTACACTAAATTGGGCATTACCCGGCTCAACACCTTTGGTCATAACGCCGCCTGTTGCCATCATTTTAATGAGATCTAAACCACTTTTTAGTTGTGTACGAACTGCTTTTAAACAAGCACCTTTACCATCTGCTTCAATACCTTCTTGCCATCCATGACCGCCTGTCATACATATGACTTTACCTGCACAATACATATGAGGGCCTTGAATCACATCATTTTGAATGGCTTCTTTAATTTGTAGATCATAATTTTCTTCCGTGCCTACAACACGAATAAATGTTACTCCAGATTGAAGATATTCTCTACAGTGCTTTTGTGCATAGAATATCTTTTCTATTAAGCTAAATTCTTTTTTTGAGTCGAATCCGACAGGATAAAGAATGTGGACATGGCAGTTAAAGAAGCCTGGCGTAATTGTATTTACTTCAATGACATTTTCCTGTATTTCATGATAATCTTCTATCGCTTTGATTTTATCATCTTCAATTGAAATTAATTGATCAAATTTGGGTGTATCACTTACACCATCAATCAAAACTTTTGCGTGTACGAATAATTCAGTCATAACTAAACTCCTTTTTAAGTGATTACCTTAACTTTGTAAAAAATGTATAACTACAATTGATTTTTTAAATGAATAGTTGAAATTTCCTGTATTTATGGGAGATTTCAACTTTTTTATTGGCGAAATATATGATATAATAGAGTTATGCAGTATAACTATTTTCGGAGGTTATTATGTTACTCAAAAATGTGAAGGTTCTTCGTCCAAAAACGACTAAAATTCAAAAAAGAAATGGTATCGGATATGTGTATCAGGTTATTGGAAAATCGTATAAAAAAGATAAAAAATATACGGTGGAAAATAGAAAATTGATTGGTAAAATGATTGATGAGGAATGGATGATTCCCAATGAATATTTCGAGCAGTATTATCCGAATGTATGTGTGGAACAGGAAACACCTGAGTTTTCGGATACACTGCGTATTGGTTGTTTTCTTGTCGTTCAAAAAATATTTAGAGATTTGCAGATTGAAGATGTGTTGTTATCTATATTTGGCGATTTAGGATTTTTTATTGAAGATATCGTTTCTTATATGATTACAAATGAGAGTTGCACATTCCAGTATTATTCGAATTTTATGAGGAATCATCCTGTGATGGATAAAAATATACGTGATGATACACAAATTAGCAGATTATTAAAATACAACATTAAAGAACAAGATATTAATCTGTTTTTGCGCGCATGGAATCAGATGAATAACACAAAAGAGTACATCTATGTTGGGTATGACAGCACCAATTTCAATACGAATGCATATGGAATTGAATTGGCTGATTATGGACATCCAAAAGTAGATGAAGGACTGCCACAGTATAATCTAGCCTATGCAGTGAACCAGAAGGATTCAACACCGTTGTTTTATGAATTGTATGATGGAAGTGTTATCGATAATACAGAACTGGAAATTATGTTAGAAGAGGCAAAGGAGTATGGACACGAAAAGTTAGGGGTATTAATGGATCGTGGATATATATCAGAAAAGAATATAAAGGCATTGAGAACAAAAGGATATGAATATATTCTGATGATGAAGCAAAACCAGAGAATATGTCAGGAAATAATAGAAGAATATGGTGCGGCGGTGCAGTCATTAGAAGGATATTATATTGGTGAACATGGAGTTTATGGAACAACAGTAAAAAAACAATTATATGTCAGGAAACAAATATACATGTTTACTATGACGATATAAGAGCTAGTGAAGAAAAAGTAGCGCTTATGAGTAGATATGAAACGTGGGAAAAAGAAATTGAAAAGAAAGTGTCAAAAAAAATAGCTACAGAAGGAGAAATGAAAAAATATAGAAAAGTATTCAAGCTAAAGTATGATCAAAATGGATATTTGGTTGCATACCAGAGAAACAGCCGATATATAAAGGAAGAAATAAGAAATCTAGGATTTTCTTTATTATAACGTCAGAAGAAATGAGCGCATCCAAAGCACTGGATATATATCGAGGTCGAGATAATATAGAAAAGATGTTCAGAAGTTTGAAGAGTGGAATAGATTTTAATAAGGCACGTGTACATACAACAGAGTCATTGAAATCAAAAGTATTCGTAACATTTATCGCAATGATTATAAGGAATGAGCTATTTCAGAAAGCTGAGGAGCTAAGAAAAAAGAACCGTAAAGCATATACAGTTCCAGGAATGATATCGGAGCTTGAAAACATAGAATGTACAAGAAATAGTGTAGGAAAATATAGAAGAAAATATGCACTGACTGCAAAACAAAAAATGATATTAAAACAATTTGATATGGATGAAAAATATATTGACAGAAGCATTGGTGAATTCAGCTACTAATGCTTCTTTTATTTTTAGTTATACAAATTCTGCAAAGTTAAGGTTATAGTTTAACGATGACATTTGAATTAGGATAGTTTTATCCTAATTTTTTTCTTTACAAGTGATATATACTGTTATACACTGTTATATAGAAGGTGATACAATGATTATTATCAATAATAGTTCAATGATTCCTATTTATGAACAGATTGTGAATCAAGTGAAACAAAATATTGTGGATGGTAAGTTAAAAGAAGGAGATGCTTTACCGAGTGTTCGTGGTCTATCAAAAGATTTAAAAATATCGGCTTTAACTGTTAAAAAAGCATATGACATTTTAGAAGCGGATGGCTTATGTAGAACGGTTCAAGGTAAGGGTTCGTTTGTGTTGGGGGTAAATCCTGGCTTGGTGCATGAGCAGCGTGTAGTTGAAATCCAAAAGGATTTAGAGATGGTACTTGATAAAGCGAAATCTTATGATTTATCAAAGGATGAAATTAGAGATTTATTTGATATCTTGATGGAGGAATAAGAATATGCGGTTTGTAAAGACATATAATGATTTTAAATTGGATTGTAAACTTGAATTAAAGCCAGGAACAATAACGGCTTTGATTGGTTGTAATGGCTCTGGCAAGACCACTTTGTTTAAATTGTATCTTGGTTTGATTGAAGATGATGATAAACATACAAATCAAGTGAATAAAGAAGAAATTGGTGTTGTGTGGAATGATTCGAGTTTTAGTTTGGTTTTAAATGTTCTTGAAATTAAAAAGATTCTAATGTATTCCTATAAACATTTTGATTGCGATTATTTTGATTTTATGCTTTCTCGATTTGAATTGGATCCAAAGAAACCATTAAAAGAATATTCTACAGGTATGCTTTCAAAACTGAAGATCATTATTGCAACAAGTCTTCATGCGAAAACTTTATTGTTGGATGAGCCAACGAGTGGTTTAGATGTGATTGCACGAAATGAAGTATTAGATTTGTTGCGGGATTATATGGAACAAAAAGAAGAGACTTCTATACTAATTAGTTCACATATCGCAAGTGATTTAGAGGGTTTGTGTGATGAATTCTATTTCATTGAAAAAGGAAAGATTATTCTTTGTGAACAAGATTTAGAATCTTATGCACTATTAAAGGGTGCTGATGAAACTGTGGATTTAAGCTATGCATTAAAAAAAATAGGTTTGACGTATCTTACAAATGAAAGACAATTTTATGTAGAAAACTATCCAAATCTAGTCATTGAAAAAGCACATATTGATGATTTGATGGAATATATGATCAAGGGGGAAACTGTATGAAGGGATTGTTAGTCAAAGATTTCTTGTTGATGATGAAAAGTAAGAAAGTCATATTGTTTATGTTGTTCATTGGAATCATTGGTGGGATAAATGATATTTCATTTGCGACAGGCTATATTTTGATGGTTCTTGCGATATTAAGCTTATCTACAATTTCGTATGATGAAGCCAATCACGGCTTAAAGACTTTGTTTACGTTACCTATTTCTAAATCAGATTATGTGAAAGAAAAATATTTGTTTTCTTTGATGATTACAGGGATTGGTTTTGTGTTTGTCACAATATTAGGTTGTTTTAGTAAAAGTGGCTTCATGGAAACACTTATAATCTTATCAACAGCTTTGTTGTTGTTAGCTCTATCTTTGCCGTTTCAATTAAAGGAAGGCAACGAAAAAGGAAGAATTGTATTGTTTGTGGTTGTGTTTGGATGTACCTTCTTATTCGCCTTCTTAAATCAATTTATTCCTAAATTCTTTGAATCTATAGAATCTGTATTGAATACATTAGATCCTATTATGTTTAGTGTAAGTTTATTGATTACAAGTTTTGTTCTATATTTTTTTTCTATGATGATTTCAATTCGAGTATACAAAAACCGTGTTCTTGATTAATTCACAAGTTTACCTACAATGTGATTGATGATATTCGCAATTTCTTCACAAGATTTTATACATCCTGCATCGATCCATTGTTGGATGGTTGCCAAAGATCCAAAAAGAATGTAGTTTTTGATGTATGGATCGTTTTGTGAGACTTGTTCAAGTTGATTGTTGATGGAATCGAGTGCTAGAACTTGTTTAGGAAATTCATTGTCGACATTGCATTCAAAAAAGATTTTGATGGTTTCTTTATTGGATTTTAAAAATTGGAGTAATTGGATAAAAGAAGTTTCTTTTGGTTGATCATTTAATTGTTCATTGATCAATTGAATAACTTCTTGCTCCATTTCTTTAATGACATCATATTGACTGCCATAATACTTATAGAAGGTTGAACGATTGATATCGGCCTTTTCACATAAGCTAGAATGGTAATCTTATTGATGTCTTTTTCTTTTAAGCATTCGAATAAAGCTAGACGAATGAATCTTTTCGTCATTTGTATTTTTCTGTTCATAATCAACACCTGTTGCTTTCGTAACAATATGTTAAAATCAGTCGATTGAAAAATCAAGAGATAATTTTCTATAATTAGTTCAAATGGAGGGCTTTTTATGCTTCAATGTAAAAATATTATGAAAGATTATATTTCAGGAGATGAAATTGTACATGCATTAAAAGGTGTATCACTTTCTTTTCGTGAACATGAATTTGTTTCAATACTTGGACAGAGTGGATGTGGTAAGACTACATTTCTAAATATTATTGGTGGTTTGGATCATTATACTTCTGGTGATTTAATTATTAATGGAAAAAGTACAAAGGATTATAGTGATAAAGACTGGGATACATATCGTAATCATCAGGTTGGTTTTGTGTTTCAATCTTATAATCTGATCATGCATCAAAGTGTTTTAAGTAATGTAGAATTGGCTTTAACACTGACAGGCGTGAATAAGGAAGAGAGAAGAAAAAGAGCAATAGATGCTTTAAATAAGGTTGGACTTTCGGATCAAATTCATAAAAAGCCAACCCAGATGTCGGGTGGACAAATGCAGCGAGTGGCCATTGCCCGTGCTATTGTCAATAATCCAGATATTATTTTGGCCGATGAGCAACTGGTGCTTTGGATAGTGCAACAAGTGTGCAGATTATGGGGATCTTAAAGGAAATCTCTAAAGATAAGCTTGTCATTATGGTTACGCATAATCCGCAATTGGCAGATGAATATTCGAGTCGAATTATTCGCTTAAAGGATGGTTCTTTAGTTTCCGATTCAAATCCTTTTAATGAACAAGAAATGAATGTGGATACGAGTGTGTTAAAAAGACCTGGCATGTCTTTTAAAATGGCTTGTTCATTAAGTTTAAATAATTTAATGACAAAAAAGACACGTACATTTTTAACATCTTTTGCCGGAAGCATTGGCATCATTGGAATCGCATTGATCATGTCATTATCGCATGGTATGCAGTCGTATATTGATCAAATGGAAAATGATACAATGGCCAGTTATCCGATTGAGATTCAGGCTAATTCAAGTGATATGTCTACATTAATGACAACGATGATGGGCATGAAGAAAGAAAGCAAGGAACACAACGATTCTAAGATATATTCTCGTCCTTATGTGGAGGATGTATTAGAATCTTTATCGAGTTCAAAAAAAGAATAATCTATCAGCTTTTAAATCGTATATTGAAAGTAATAAGGGAAAAGAATTTAGAAAGATAGCCAAAGCAATTGAGTATGATTATAATTTAAATCTTCAGGTTTATAATGAAAATACAGATTCTGGCTTAGTGCAAGTATCGCCAAATGGTTTGTTGGATAAACTAGGCATGTCGGATATGATGTCGATTCAATCGCAATTCATGGATTCAAGTGCTATGACCAATGATCAAGTATGGCTTTCTTTACCCGAATCGAAAAAGCTTCGAGATGATGAATATCAGCTTGTCGAAGGTAATTGGCCAACAAACTATAATGAGGTGGTTTTAGAGGTCGATGAGAATAATGAAATTACGGATTATGCACTGTATTCTTTGGGATTGTTAGATCAGGATGAATTGGTTAAGAATTATCAAAAGATTTTAAATGGAGAGACGGATAAGATTTCAAAGACAAATCTAAAATCGTATAGTGTGGATGATATCTTAAATTTGAAGTTTAGATTGGTTCTAAATAGTGATTTATATCAAAAGGTAAATGGTTTATGGATCAACCAAAGTGAAAATGAATCGTATATGCAGGATGTTGTTTCTAAGAGTCCTGAAATTAAGGTGGTTGGAATTATTAAGCCAAGTGAATCTACCGTTTCACAACCAACAATGGGTGGTGTGTATTATACAAAGGCTATGGAAGAGTATGTAACTTCTAAGACGGAGAATTCTCAAATTGTAAAAGAACAAAAATCAAATCCAAATATCAATATTTTTACACAGACTGAATTTGCCTCAGGTCAAAAGATGAGCATGTCAAATCTTACAAATGAGCAGATGATGCAGCTTTCTAGTATGTCGCAAGAAGAATTGATGAATTACATGAATACATATAATGAGAATATCAATGCGACATATGATTCAAATTTGACTAAACTTGGTGTTGTAGATTACTCAAATCCGACAAAGATTTCTTTATATGCATCAAGTTTTGATGGAAAAGAAAAGCTGAGTGATTTGATTACTTCTTATAATAAGAAACAGACAAAGAGCAATGTGATCACATATAATGATTTTATTGGTACGATGTTAAGTTCAGTAACAAGTGTTGTAAATATCATAAGTTATGTCTTGATTGCCTTTGTATCTGTATCACTCATTGTATCTAGTATTATGATTGGTATTATTACATATATTTCTGTATTGGAACGTACAAAAGAGATTGGTATCTTACGCTCCATTGGTGCCAGCAAGAAAGATATTACGCGTGTATTTAATGCAGAAACATTCATTATTGGATTGATTAGTGGTGTATTAGGCATATTGATTACACTTGTATTGAATGTTCCAATTAGTGTGGTCGTTGAGAATATGACTGGTGTTTCGCATATTGCCAAATTACCAGTCAATGGAGCTGTATTCTTGATTTTCATTGATTTAGTATTAACGATTCTTGCAGGTTTGATTCCATCCAAGATTGCAAGTAAAAAAGATCCAGTAGAGGCATTAAGAAGTGAGTAATCACTTCTTTCAGACTGTTGACAAAGTAACTGTCGACAGTCTTTTTAAAATCTGATAGAATATCTGTGGCAGAAACGTACTTCATAAACCCAAAAATAGTCGACGTTCTGCCATTTATTATGCCAAAAATGATATAATTATAGAGGGTTTATGGAGGATATCACAATGGCTATGACTAACAGAAACAATGCAAAATTAGATTGTATGATTTACTATACATTAGATGAATTAG
>ENA-OQCS01000201-OQCS01000201.1-human-gut-metagenome-genome-assembly--contig:-NODE-201-length-31906-cov-4.180213_pt1 | contig 31906 bp, 38 predicted proteins | sample MGYA00242757_ERZ504575 | MGnify/ENA primary metagenome ERZ504575 (study PRJEB26092, sample SAMD00036297) | human gut metagenome | host: Homo sapiens | study: EMG produced TPA metagenomics assembly of... | reverse complement strand
GTCGGTATCGTAGTTGAAGCAAATTACCCGGTAATCATTCTCGGGGAGCTCCACTTCCCCATCCTCTCCTCCGGGGAAATCAAATATCCACGTGTTGCTTTCATCATCGGTCGGATAAAATACGACCTCATGCCTTCAGGCTTGTCATGATTGGAAATCTTGGTCCAGTCGAATACTACCCGCACCGTGCAAGTGCGATGATCGTAACATAAATCCTTATGCTCACAAGCCGTCAGTCCCATCCATAAAAATATGAACACCAGACTAAAGCGTATCAGTATCACTGCCTGCCTCCTTTCTTCCGGCTATAATTCCCCCGCCCGATCAACCACACCAAAGAGATACCCGCCTTGGTCGGGCCGAACCAGCGGCGTTTTTTAGTGGTCTGCCATACATAGTGACCGTCCAAAGGGATGTACTCCTTGTACAATCCTCCAAGGTAGCCGATTCCCAACGTGAAATCCACATTGAACCGATGTCCCACAGGTAACGAGTAGCCGTAAGCCACGCCTCCCCCGTAACTCCATTTATCCCCCAAGTAACCTTTCCCACCCAATTCGAAATCATAGGTGACGATCTGCCCGTACAATCCGACATGATGCCCGGAAAACGGTTTTTCCACCGCTCTCCGACCGAACCAGCGGCGCAACTCCACATCTCCCCCATAGATACGCCAATAATTATGCTTCCGATCACTTTTCCACCAGGCATACATCCAATTCCCGGCCACAGACCAGTTCTTCCCCAAACAGAACTCAACCCCGATGTCAGGTATCAAAACAGCGTCATAAAGCAAGTTTGTTTTCACCGCCATGCAAAACGGCCGTTTCTTTACCGGAGCTATGACGGTAACGGTATCACGGATGCACAACGTATCACGTGTATGTATATATACCGTATCTCTGACGGGATTTATCGGATCACTATCATAGCATATTTTCACCATCGACGAACGAAGTTTCGGAAAATGGAATTTATACAAATATGAGTATGGCCTCCCCCCTTTCAGTCTTTTCAGTTCTCCCCCCAAATAAGGGCTGTCCTGGTTTTCCAAACGGACGATCTTCTCCAACAAACGAAGGACATCCTCCCTCTCCGGAACATTCACATCCGCTCTCACCATCGTTATAAGTCCGTTCCAGTCGCTTCCCGAAAAATGAAAATCCCTCTCCAATACCGGAATCTTTATATAAGGTGATATATACCGCCACAAAACCTCTGCTCGTTTTTCAGACAGCCTTCCATTCAATAGCCCCCCTCCTTCCGGGGAAGCTCCTCCTATTATTTGAATTTTCCTGATAAGACGGACGGAGTCGTTCAATGCGGAACAGATTTTAGCAAACCGCTCCATCTCGTTCCCATTGTCAAGTAAACATGTATCTATATTTACCTTTCCTTGATGAAAATAGATCCTTACCGAATCACGCTTCTCCTGAGCGGATATTTCTCCGCTTATACTCAACACGAGCACGAACAATACACATTTAATAATATAAAAACCTCTTTTCGTCATTTAATCATTTGTTAATATGACAATCCAAACCCAGGCTTTTACACCCCCTTGAATTTCGACCGCAAAATACACACTTATAAACCAGCTTCCAAAGCAAAAAACAAACATTTTAAACTTATAAATACTTAAAAAGACAACCACACAACAACTACAACACTTACCACAGCAGCCAATCATGCTTACACAACAATTAAAAATACTTAACATCATAAAGAAAAGTACTTAAACATACAAAAAAACAGTTATCTTTGCAAGAAACATCATACTTAATAACACTTAAAACAATAAAATACATGATATTCAGCACAAAAGCCGCCTCTTTTCTAAGTTCAATAAAAACTCAAACTTACGACAAAAAAGAAAGAGAAATGATAATAACGTATCAACAAAAACGAGTCTTTCATCTATCCCTGCTCATGCTGGCCTTATGCGCACCCATATACATATATTCAGTTCCATTTCCCAATGAACAGTTTTATTATATTAACAGCGTATTATTCCTGTTTATCATTATGTGCACTCTCGCTTATTTTAAAAAGAGAGTAAATCTGACCACGACCTTTTCCATTATACTGATAGCCATACATATCGAGATTTTTATCGAAATAATTTATTGCTCAATATGTAGCGGATATGAATATAGTTATCAAAGAGCATTGATAATGAGTAACATTACTATCTCTCTCTTATTTACCATGCTTTCCATCTGTGCCTATATGAGTAATATCTCCATCCTATTGTCCTCCCTTACCATAGCTTCCTATACAATCTGCACACTTATCACCGACGAACCGTTCCTATACAGTTATCTGCCTTTGATCATCATCATATACACCATGATCCCCTTATTAGGAAGATCCTTACACAGTAATATCAGCAGCTTGCTAAAAAGTAGCAACTTGCTAAAAGAGGAAGAGGAAATGCTTTTGAAACGTCTCCAAATGAAAAAGGAAGAACTATTCGCGTTCGCCGAGTTGTTAAGCGAGAATAACCCGGAAGAAAAGACAAGCTCCCTGTTAAACATAATAGGGGAACAATCCAAAGAAAATCTTTTTACAGCCCTTGCCGCATACCAGAAAAAGGAAAAAAGTAAACTTGATACAATCAGGAGAATATATCCCAATTTATCCCCGTCCGAATTAAACATCTGCCGTTTAATACTGCAAGACAAGACCGTCAGCCAAATATGCGAATTATTACATCGGAGTAGCGGAAACATAACCAGCCAACGAGCGAACATACGTGCCAAACTCGGACTGAAAAAAAGCGACAATTTAAAAGAAGCATTACAAGAACGCATGAGGCTGTATGAAGAAGAACACCACCGGCAAGAGGAGTTTTCAGCCATGCGTTAGGGATTGCAGAGTAAAGCCCACAGCCTTTAGGCGAGGACTTGAAACGTAAAGCCCGACCGTCCCACGGGAACGCCCAAAAGAAAAAAATCCCCCGAACATTCATCCGGGGGTAGTGTAAACTGAACTGTGTCACGGCTCTGTTTTTTATTCTTTCCCTCTTATTTGTGTGCAGATTTCACATCTGCATACAAATAAGAGGAGCCTTTCACAAGCAAAGTTACATAATCTTGAACCTATCACCAAATTTTATGGCAAGTTGCTGTGATATCAGTGCCCAATTAGACAGTGGCATAGTCCATTTCCCACTAATGTCTCGATAGGCAAGATACACAAGCTTTTCAAGTGCGGTGTCTGACGGGAACACACCTTTGTTCTTCGTTACTTTACGCACCTGACGATGATAGCCTCAACCGTATTGGTTGTGTAGATAAGTTTGCGGATTGCAGGAGTATACTGAAAATATTCCGTAAGACGCTCCCAGTTGTCGCGCCAGGATTTGATTACTATGGGGTACATCTCACCCCATTTTCATCAACCATGTCAAGCTGTGCTAATGCAGAATCCTTGCTTACAGCACCATATACGGTCTTGAGATCCTTCAGAAACTCTTTCTGATGCTTGCTTCCTACATACTTGATTGAGTTACGGATTTGGTGGACTACACATAGCTGAACGGAGGTTTCCGGGAATACACTTTGGATGGCATCAGGGAATCCCTTAAGACCGTCTACGCAACAAATCAGAATATCACGTACACCACGGTTCTGAAGGTCGGTCATAACATCAAGCCAGAAGTTAGCACCCTCACTCTCAGATATATACATACCAAGAAGATCCTTGTGACCAGACTTGTTTACACCTAGGACATTGTATATTGCACGAGTGACTGCACGACCCTTATCGTCTTTTACCTTGTAGTGAATGGCGTCAAGCAGCAAATGGCATAGACGGGGTCAAGCATACGGGACTTCCAGGCTGTTATTTCGGGAATAACTCGGTCGGTTATAGCACTGATGGTTTCTGCTGAAAGGGTTGTGTTAAACTCACGCTCAAAGTACTTGCTTATATCACGAGTGCTTGTACCAAGAGCATACATGTTGATGATTTGATCTGCCATACCTTCAGCAAGAATTGTCTCACGTTTCTTAACTGTCTCCGGTTTAAAAGAACCGTCACGGTCACGAGGGGTTTCGACTATCACCTCTCCATACTTTGTCTGTACGGTCTTGCTCATCTTGCCGTTACGACGATTGCCAGAACTGCAGTCAACGCTATTAAGGTGAGCATCCATCTCACCTTCTAAGGCTGCGTTTAGGATACGTTCTAGCATAGGAGCCAAAGCTCCGTCTTTACCGAAGAGTGCTTCACCGCTACGCAGCTGCTGGGCTGCTTTCTTGTAGTCTATTTCCAAATTGGCCATATTATAAAAACTGTGTTAAACTATTATTATTATAGCCTGACACAGTTTATTTTACACTCTCGAACGGGGCATTGAAAGCACTCTTGGAGTTTTTCATTTGTCAACAGGTTATTATCTTTGGATAGGTAGCTTTTTGACTTTGCTATTGGGCGAAATCGCATTGTTTGTATTAAAAAACAAAATAGGATGACTCACTATAATCTACTTCGTATTTTTCCATAAATGCAATCCTTGCCAAAAAGCAGTTTGTTCGGGTGGTTGTTTGGGCGTTCCCCCTTCGGTCGGGCTTTCCGCTACAAGTCCTCGCTATGCTGTGGCTTTTCCCCTGCAATCCCTAACGTGGGTGAAAGGGTTTTCACTATCTTGCGCTTGCACTTTGACACACGGGGCTTCGGCTGTTCGCCGAAACTTCCCGCGCCCCGTCCCGCCCGAAAGAGTTCCCCGGCGTTTGTCCGCAGCGACATTATTCAAGGTAGTATTCTATAATATCTTTTATCAGTAGCTCTTCTCCTTGTTTCCATAATTTCCAGCCTTGTTCACTCTTTATTGTATCGCCTTGTACCTCAAACGGTTTTCGGACTTCTGTATTGTCCTTGAAGCAGACTACCGTCACCATGCGAAGATAGTCTTCCCAAGAGATATAGTAGGTGTCAAAGTCATGCGTTCTTTTCGCTGGAATACCATTTATCCGCATGAGGCTGCGGTTGCGTTGCATCCTGTTTCCATGCATCATAATCTGCCCAGATGAACAGTTGATCCATGCCGTTTTTCCGCTTTCCTCGTTCAGTACAATTTCAGCCCTTCCCGCCATTAAGCCCAACACTCTAAAACGGAGCATGGGAAAAGTGTAGATCAGACTTGCCGTCTCTTCTAAGTATTCATGTATGTTGCTTCCGGATCTCCATGCCAAGGGCATTAACGTATCTGATTCCGAAGAGTAACGATAGTAATATCTGCCATCTTTGCATGAAGCGTTATTCTGTCCGTCCTGCCATTCCTGCGGATTGTCATCCTTCCTTTTCCGCTCGGCAATATCCTTGTCAAACGGATACTGATGCAGTGCAATGCTATCTTCCGGCTCCTTGCACGTTGCTGTCCGGTATAATGGTATGACGGGGTTCTGCTCGGCTATGACCTCCATGAACCCAATACCCAAAGGAGCATATAATCCATTCTTGCGTTGGAACTGGAAATGATTGCCTTGTATGAAAAGGGAGGGAAAATCATCGGAAGCAATCCCCGTTATTATATCCGCTTCGCCAATAACATCCGCTGTCCGTTGGTCTTGTTTGCATGAAGATGTGCAGGCGGACTCATTGTCTGTCGGAGGCATAGGCGGCTTGCAACTCATGACCGATGCAGCCGTCAAAAGTAGTGTTATGATGACGGTTTTCATCTAAGTTTAAGCCCCACCTTCACCATGCCATGTGCAGGTTTGGGTATTATCTTGATAGTTATGCTGTATCCATTGCCCTGATTTCTCACCGTCGGTGTATTGTCCCTCAATGGTTATATAGGGTTTACCCTCCCATGTTGATTCCACACGATACGAACCGTCGAGTTTTCCATTACGGTAGTGGCATGTAGTCTTGCTGCGTATTGCGCGGCCGTCCTCGAAGATTTCCCATTCCTCGCCATCTTTTTTCCCGTCGATATAATGAGATTCAAAAATCTGCTTACCCGTCTTGTTGGCAAAGCGACGTTCCCGCCCGTTCTCCACACTCTGTTTGTACTCCTTTTCTATCTCTATTTTTCCGTTACGGAAATAGGTCTTTACAGTTCCGTCTATCTTGCCTTGTAGTATGGGTGTTTCCTTTCGGGGAGTAACGCCGTCTTGGTAGTATTCCGTGAATGTACCGTTACGCTTGCCCTTGACATATATGCCCGACTCACGCAATACCCCGTCACGGTAGCGATGATAGTCACCGTTTATCATGCCGTCTGAAAGTTTCACGTGTTCTTCGTCAAGCCCTCGTATAATGCGATATTTTCCCTGCAACGGCCGTTTACTGTCTTTTTTATAATATACTGTGCGGTGTGCATCATCCGTCAGGGGCTGCAAATCATTCCATTCTACTGTTTGTTGTGCGGAAACCGTGCCGCAAAGCAACAAAAAAATGTATAGTATCAACATTCTATTCATATGTCGTATATTTTTATTTTTCGAGGTTGATAATGTTCTGTGGCAAACTGATTTTCAGGGGGGGGGGCAAACCGCTTATTATATTTATTTTGAAGAAATTTCTCCATTCTTATAGCTTTGCTATAAAATAAAGCATTAATCCAACTATTATATTCACTCTTCAAGTTTACTTTTCACCAATTTCAGGAATTCCTCCTTAGTCATGAACCTGTCGAGAAAATCATTCAGTCGTCCCTCATTGGTTACTTCCGTGAAAAATTCCTCATGATCCGTACTCCAGACGACAGGATTCTCAGGGTCGTTATCTGACAGGCAGATGAGATAGTAATTGGGATAACCGTCCGTATAAAGCAGCTCTACAAAATCCGGAGTGGCACAATTTGAATACTTGATGATTTCACCCAGCTCTGCATTATCCGTAAACCAACCATTCCATTCTTCAAAATCCGGTGTCCCTTTTTGGAATGGCGTAAATGGTCTGGCAACCCAAAACAGTTGGCGGCGAGGTTCTTCATCCAAGGTAAAGAACGTATCTGTCATTTCCTTATAGAACGCCTCCCTGTCAGAATTGAACAACTCCATATGCTCATCCACCCAATCGCCCAAACCTTCAATCGGCTCTGTATCTTCGGCAGCCAGCCAGGCGTGTCCACCGGTTTAAGGAACAAGGCCGTATCGAATGTAATGGCACAGAGATCCTCTTTCAGTGAATTCCCTTTCAGGTTTGCTACGTTGCCGCCCAGTAGCCTGATTCTGTCTGTTATTTCCTTTTTCATGAGTGCCGTATAATTTTGTTATTATTTTTGTTTGAGATTCACATGCCCGGACAGCCATTGGAAATATTTCCAGTCTTCCTTGAAAATCTTTTCCCCTTCGAGCATATAGGCGCGGAGAAGAAATTCAGTTGCATTGGTTTCATCCTCCATTTCCAGATAGTTCTCGCCAAGGCGCAGCAGGATGAAAGGATTGTCTGTCTCTCCGATATTGTAGCATTTGCGGAAAAACTCCAGCGACTTGCCGTAGTTCCCCATCATGAAATGGCGTCACCGATTGAGCCGACGAGCCAGAGATATGCTTCCCAGTCTTCCTTCGGTTCAGGAAGGATGTCCAGTGCCTCTTGGAAACAGGAGATGGCTTTCGCGTAATCTTCGCTTTCCATCGCCTCATTTCCCGTTTCTGACAGTTCTTCGATTCTGTCGTACAGTTCATCTGAAAGTTCCATATTCCTCTATTTTTCTTTGATATTCTTTGATGCCCACATCCCGATATCCTGCTTGCTCAATGCCGCAGCCATCAGGTCGGGGAATTTGTCAGGCGTACAGGCAAATGTGGGAACACCCAGACCGGCAAGATACTCGGCATTACGCTTGTCGTAGCAGGGCGCCCCGTCATCGTTCAGGGCCGGAAGCACAATCAGCTGCACACCGCTGGCCACAATGGAGGCGAAACGCTTGCGCATCTCCTTCTCGTCACCGCCTTCATAGAGGTCGGTCACCAGTACCAGCACAGTGTCCTGCGGCCGTGTGATCACACCCTGACAGTAAGTCAGGGCCCTGGCTATGTCGGTTCCTCCGCCGAGCTGGACACCGAACAACAGGTCAACCGGGTCCTGCAGGTCATCGGTAAGGTCAACGACCGAAGTGTCGAACACCACCATACGCGTATTGACGGACGGCAGGGAGGCCAGTACCGAACCGAAGATGCCGGAATATACGACAGAGGTTCCCATCGAACCGCTCTGGTCGAGACAGAGAATGATGTCCTTCAGAGCCTTGCATTTTCTGCCGTAGCCTATCCTGACTTCCGGAATGACGGTCTTGTACTGGGCTGGTAGTTCTTCAGGTTCTTTATGATGGTCGTCTTCCAGTCTATCTCGTTGTAACGGGGATTGCGCCTTCTCGCCGAACGGTTCAAAGCACCGGTGACGGCCTGCTGGGTCGGGGAAGAGAGCTTCCGCAGCAGGTCATCCACGACCTTGCGTACAACCTGACGGGCCATGTCCTTGTTCTTTTCGGGAATGGCCCTGCCGAGTGACATCAGTGTAGCTACCAGATGTACGTCAGGGACAACTGTTGCCAGCATCTCCTTCTCGGTAAGCAGCGAATCGATATGCAGACGCTTGATGGCATCCCTCTGGATGACCTGCACGACGGTCTGTGGGAAAAACTCCCGGATATCGCCAAGCCAGCGGCTTACCTTTGGGGCCGACGACCCGAGTCCGCCGCGGCGGTCACTGTCATAGACGGCTTCCAGCGAACTGTCAAGCGCTGTTCTTCCACCGTCAGCGTTACACCCGTCCCGTCAGCGGCATTCCCGCCGAGAGCCATACGCCATCTTTTCAAATATTCTGTTTCCATGTTCTGTTCCTTTTTTATCCGATTCCCAGAAGTCTGCCGAGCAGGGGTATTACTTTGGATGCATCCCCGTCATTGCAGGAATGTTCCCCGGAGGCGATTCCGGTATCGGTTCCGTTCAATTCGAATCCTTTGCCTTCTCGCCGAGTTTGCGGCGCTCGGCTGTAGTGAAATTGCTGAATGTACGTCTGATCACCGGCAGCAGTTCTATGAAATTTGCGTCGCTCAAACCGCAGAGCCAGCCGTTCACGAGCTGCCACAGGTTGTCGTCCAGCAGCAGTACCGAACCTGATGCACGCAGGAATCCCTCAAACCAGTATGCGATGTCGGAAGGTGCGTTGCCCACCGATGAATAGAAGCTCAAGGTGTCACGCATCTCTTCACGCGATATCCTGCCCTTGTCGTAGAGTATGCGTGCCGCGTACCCGGAGAGCAGCGGATGCGCTCCTGATGAATTGCGGATCTGCTGCACGAACCCATACCACATGCCGTTCAGCTCTTCGTCATCAAGCGTGGATACGGCATAGTTGGTAGCCGACAGGTGTTCAAGAAGTTCTCCGGCTGCCTCCTCGTCGATGTTGATGCAGACGAGCAGACCTCCTGCAAGGATACGTGCCACCATGGCCCGGAGCATGTTGCCCACCTTGCTGAAATCCAGATTGCGGACATCGCCGTAACGGACGATGTTCACCAGGTCGGGAACCGCTTCCATCATCTCCACAATGTCTGTGGATGCCGCCGACAGACGGTCAAGACGGATGGTCATCGCTTCCACAAGCTCCGGAAGGTTGGCCGGAATGACCCGGTCAAGAAGTCCCGTCAGTTCGGGGATTCTGGTGATTCCGGTCATGCGGTCGGAGACGTACTTCTGCACGGCTTCCTCCACGGTATTGCCCCAGACTGCCCGTTCTATGATGCAGACAATCTGTTCCGGTCTATGGTAAAGACTCCATTTTTCCTTGAAAGTACCCTTGCCGCCTGCGGTTTCCGGCTTGGCCCAGTCTATGTCAAGCAGGGCCAGGCGGTGGAAGAACAGGCTGCGTTCCAGGTCGGTCTCCTTGCGCAGGTCAAGTGTCATCTCCTTTATTTCCGCCGTGAAAGGAACACGCAAGCGTTTCTGCTGCCGTTCCACGTCAATCAGGAGAGGGACTTTGGGTACCGCTTCCGGCACTTTGCCCAGACAGTTGCCCACGATGAGCGATTCCCTGACGAGCTGCAGCAGCATATCGTCCCCGAAGCCCATTACGGTGGTCACCGCCTCGTTGTATTCCTCAAGCGTCGGGGCGGGCAATCCACGCAACGCAGCTGTCGTCTGCGCCAGACGGACTGTCTCGATTACGTGGGCCACCGAGATGTCCATGTCCTTCTTCCTCAGAAGGGCCGCTATACGGCTGACCCACCAGTGCCGTCATCTTCCGGATGATGCCACAGGTAATGATACCATCCCGGAGAGTCTATGCCGGCCCCGTAACCGCTGCGGAAGGTGAGCCTGTCATACGTCCACGAATCCACGTGCATTCCGCCTTTACCTTCGGGAGCCTTTCAGCAGCTCGTTGTCATCCTTCACCTTCGGCATATTCTCCAGTGCCGGGACATGCCATGCCCCGCAGATTACGGCTATGCACCGAAAGGTTCCTTCTGGGCCGCTCGTATCATGCGACGCATCCACGCTTCACGGACAAGGTTCCTGCGGGAGGTATGTTCCGGGAGGGCTTCCCTGAGCGCGGTCACAGCTTCCTTGACGGCCTCGAAGATGCCGCTGCCGTCTCTGCGCTGTTCTATGTTCATGTTCCACCACGATTCACCGTCAGTATAGCCGGCAGCTTCTGCCAGCAGGTCAAACGGATCACCCGGCTGTTTAATAGCTTCATCATCCGCTTCTACAGGCTCGTTGCCATCCTTCCTTTCCGCTTCGAAGGCAAGGGAATGGGCAAGCGGGAGATCGAAGAAGCGTAAGGTGACATTCTCCCGGAGAGCATAGCGCAAAGCCTGCCATTCCGGCGAGAAGTCGGCAAACGGATAGAATACGGCATTCTGCGGCACATCGGGTTGATAGCCGAGCAGGGCTACCGGAGGCTTCATCTGCCCGTAGGAGACGAACGGCATGAGAGCCTCGGCCTCCGCCGGTCCCTCAAGCAGTATGAGGTCGGGACGGATACGCTCAAGTTCCTGCAGGATGTTCCGGCAGGAGCCCGGCCCGTGATGACGTATTCCCAATAGATGAATGTCTGTCATATTACTTGTCTCATGCAAAATACGTCAATCAAATCATATCTCTTGAAGCCCTGTAGATGTCTTTCCAGCCCTCACGGTTCTTGACCACTGTCTCCATGTATTCCTGCCATACCACTTGTCCTGTACAGGGTCTTTCACCACGCACCGAGGATGCCTGAAACGAGGTCCTCCGCATGGATCTGGCCGTCACCGAAATAGCCGGCCATGGCAAGGCCGTTGTTCACCACGGATATGCTTCTGCCGTACTCAGTGTGCCGCTCGGGCTCTTGAGCTTCGTCTTGCCGTCGCCGGTGGCTCCCTGACGCAGCTCACGGAAAATGGTGACGACACGACGGATTTCATCAAGGGCAGGTTTCTCTGCCGGCAGCTGCATCACTTTCTCGAAGCTCTCCACGCGGCGGCGGACAATGTCAACTTCTTCCTCAAGCGTGTCGGGCAACGGGAGGATGACCGTGTTGAAACGGCGTTTCAGTGCGCTTGAAAGGTCATTCACACCTTTATCCTATTGTTGGCCGTGGCTATGATGTTGAATCCGCGGATGGCCTGCACCTCCTTGTTCAGCTCGGGGATGGGCAGGGTCTCTCCGAAAGGATGGTGATGAGCGTATCCTGCACGTCAGAACCGATACGGGTAAGCTCCTCAATGCGGCCGATCTTGCCTTCCTGCATCGCCTTCATCACCGGGGTCTGTACCAGGGCACCCTCACTCGGCCCCTCGGCGAGAAGACGGGCATAGTTCCAGCCATAGCGGATGGCCTCTTCTCCCGTTCCGGCGGTACCCTGTACTATCAGCGTCGAATCGCCTGATATGGCTGCCGCCATGTGCTCGCTGACCCAGCTCTTGGCCGTACCGGGAAGACCGTACAGAAGCAGCGCCCGGTCGGTGACAAGGGTGGCCACGGCAATCTCCATCAGGCGGCGGTTGCCTATGTATTTCGGTGAAACCTCAAAACCGTTCTTCAGTATCCCTCCCATGAGGTAGGTGACCACGGATTGGGGTGACATCTCCCAGTTTTCGGGAATCGGGTTGGTCTCGTTCTTTTTCAGTTCATGAAGTTCCTCTGCAAACTGTTGCTCGGCATGTTGTCTCAGTAAAGTGCTCATATGAATATCAATATTTATTTTTCATTTAACAAAGTGTCTATTTCAGATTTAAGATCCACGAATTCCAGCATCTTCGAGCAGAACTCGTTCATGGACGGCGAAGCTCCGCCGAAGAGGCGGCCTTGGCCTTGATCAGGTTCCTTAGATGTGACGGGATATGCATGGCAAGCCGTTCCGCCATGTCTGCGGCATAGTACAGGTAATCCTTTTTCAGAATCCAAGACATGACGCTGGAAGAGAATTTCGGGCCCCATGCCTCGTAGTCGTTGCCGTACCATGAGTCGGGTATGAATCCGAAATCCCGGACCGTTTCCGGCCAGCTGATTTCCTCCCGCTGGGAGGGAGTGAGCATCGCCACGAGTTCCGGCTTGCGCAGATAGGAAGGGTCTTCCTTCAGGGTGTGGAAAGCCCACAGCCCGTCCGAGAAGTTGAGTATCGGGTCCTCCAGCTCCAGGAACTTCCTGAAAGGGGGATGCTTGGCGAATTTTCTCGCGGCCTCTTCCTTACCGCAGCCATATACCTCGCACCAGAAACTCAAAGGCACCCGTTCGGCGAGCTGCCTCAGGATGAATTCGGAATCGCCCTCTTTCTTGTTGGAGCTTACCTCGGACAGCCCCATGGCCTTCATCTCCGGGGTGTATCCGATCTCGTCGTATGACCATCCGGTAAGCATGTTGTGTCTGATATGTCCACGCAGGAGTTCGCAGCAGCGCATCACCATGGCTGAATCGGGAATCATGCACAGAAGTTTCCGTGCCGTTTCCTTGACAATGGAGCTGCGGTCCGACTCCAGCACTTCCTGTATGAAGAGCTCGTCGGCCTTGCTGATGTTTATCCGGAGACATTCAAGCAGCTCGTTGCGCTGGTTGGCCGGTTCGCTCTTCCAGTCTTTCCGCAGCAGTTCAAGGCTGCGGCAGAATCCTGCTGCCTGAATCTGGCAAGCATCTCCTTACGCTCGCCGTGGGTGGCGTATCCCAAGAATCGGTGATCCCGCATTCCTCTCCGACAAGGCCATCTGCTGATCAGCATAAGCCTCTGTTCCCGACGAGATTTTTCAGCAGCCTGCGTTCTTCAAACCGCAACGGATTGTTGCGGTCATAGGCACGCCGGATAAGCGGCTGGAGGTATTCGGGCGAAATGATTTTTCCCGACCCCTGCGCCAGACGGTAGGCGTAGGCTAGCATATAGCGTGTACCGTGGAGTCTGGAAAAGAGTTGACTCCGGTCCTTGTCGAAATACGGCAGTTCCTCTTCCGGGGCTGTTTTCACGGGGACAATGCCTTCCGCTCCGGCCGGTTCCCATCCGGCACGCCTGTAGGCGAAGGCGGATGCGGCTGTCATGTACAGGAACGATTCCGTGTCTTCGGCTTTCCCGTGGATCCCGTCAACCAGAGTCTGAAGGGACTCGGGAAAGGCTCCGGGAACGAATTCACGGTTGGCTGTTCCAAGCAGTGCAGCCTGTATGATAGGTTCAGTTACGTTCATCTCTCCAAGTATGATATTCTTTGTTGTACCAAATGGATTTCAGTTCCCATATATCCCCGTTTACAATGACCAGCGAGGCGAACGGATTGCCGCCGGTAATGGCGAGGATGTCGATGAAGGTTTCCTCGGGCATCGCCACACGGACGGCATTGCCCGCGTTGTCCAGCAGCGTGTAGTCTTTCCCGTTACGGGCAACCCTCACGTCATCCACAAGCAGGGGGACGTCCTCGAAAAACGGATTCGTCAGCATGGCCGTGCGGTACACCGCGGCAGCCTGCTTCAGGTTAGGGCTGCACGCCGGCACAAAGTTTTCTTCCGCGAGTACGGACTCCCGGAACAATGCACGCCGGCATGTACCCGTGCCGTTGTAAAAGCATAGCGCCCCTTTATAGGCACTGCCCGGAATCCAGTTCTCGGTGGAAAAGGTACCGGCAACGGCAAAACTCAGGTATCTGGCGAAAAGTCTGCTTTCCTTTCCGTAAAACCAGTAGATGTCGGTATTGATATCGTTGACTTTACGGGACTGCTTGTGAAGCACGAGCCAGCTGTCCGCCACCGGCTCTCCGGCAAGGACGTTGTCCTTGGACTGGGGATATCCGATCTGCGTGCGTATCTCGTCCTTCCATTCTTCGGGAAGGCCGTCCATGTTTCTGTAGCTCTGCATGAGCAGGTACAGCCTGCCCATGCTTTCCGTCAGGTCGGATTTCCAGCTTTCCGAGTCGAAGTCTATAGCCTCCATGGCTCTCAGTCTCCCCGCAAGTCCCGGTGCCTGGGCATCCACCATCCTCCGGGCCATGTTGTCAAACAGGGTATAGGCACGTTCCGGAACATTCAGGAATCCGTTGCGCACCAGGTCCTTCATCCATACCTCAAGGTCGGATATGCCTCCCAGTACCTTCTGGTGCCGCTTCTCCTGCCTCTTGGCTGAGCCGCTTCATCCACAGGGTTTCGCTTTTGGCTTTCTGCTCCTTCTTTTCGGCCTTCTCCGTTCTTTTGGCAAGCCACGCCGTCACCCATTCCGGCTCTTCCGCCTGCGTGAACTGGTCAGGCTGGCGGGCGTACAGCAACAGCAGGCCAAGCCCATGCTTGCACGGGAATTTGCGGCTCGGGCAGGAACACTTGAACGCAATGTCATTCAAGTCTATCACCGTCTGGTAGGGATTCTTTCCGCTTCCCTGGCAATGACCCCAGACGGCACGTCCGCTGCATTCCTTCAGTACCCATTTGCTCAAGGTCGCAAGTCCTTTGCCGGCCTTTACAGATGAGTCGTCGGGAGCGAGCTGCAATATCTGTTCTTCTGTCAAGTTCAATGGCATACGCAACAAGTTAATTGGTCATTGGTAAATCATTCCCTGTTCCCGGCTGCATATTCTCCCGTGTTGATGTCAAGTACGGGACGCTTGGCTGTATCAGCGCGTCTTCGTATTGGCATTTCCACTGGATGCTGCGGTCCATATCACCGTCTTTGATTCCATCGATGGTTTCTCCCGAATCTATTTCGTTGCCGCTTGTAAGCAGATAGGAAGCCACGTTGTAGGATGGTTCACTATCCAGTTCGGATCAAGTCCGCGGAAGTGGTACTGCAGGTCAGGCAGGAACAGCGTGTTCATCCCGAGTGTATCGACCAGCATGTCGTCGGAACCCTGAATCGTGAAGAAACGGACGTTTACGGCATAGCGGATGAACCGGTCAGGACCTTCTATCTGATTGCCGCGGATTTCCTCCGCCTCGAACAGTTTCCCGCTGCCGCTGAAGAAGAACGCTTCGCAGGACAGGAACAGTTCGGCGAGCACTTCAAGGTAGTCCATTTCCAGATTGGCACGTTCCAGAGAAGACAGGCCGCGGGCAAGGAAGTCCGTAGCGAGCATACTGTACCGGCATTCCTCAAGGATACGGTCACGGCTTTCCTGGCAGTCCCACATCTGGCTCCGGGTGAAGTCGTCCACGGTCTTTCCGTCAAAGTCCATGCACGAAGTCATCAGGAACTGCACGGGTGCTTTCCCGTCCTCAAACTCCACCATGTGGTCCAAAGCTGTGATGAAGACAGACTTGTCATCACCTTCGCGGCATTCTACATTGCCGAAATGCTTCCGGCATACATCAGCCACCCTCTGCGTATCCGGCAATTCAACCGGTTCCTTGAACAGAAGGTTTATAAGTAAAGGTCCTCCGGGCTGCAGTTCCTTTGTATTTAGGTCTTGTTGAAATACTTGATTCATATTGAAATGCTTTTGAATGTGAAAGAATCGGTTAATCCCACCAGAAATACCATATTCTGGATTGACGCAACGTGTCGGCAAGACTGCCTATGCCGTCACAGCTCTGGTCCATATCCGGACAGAAAGCATATTGCTGTATTGCGGCTTCCATTGCTCTGTCTTCCGGAACGGGAGCTGGAAGTTCATACTCCAGCTGGTCGCTGGTAAAGGTTCCCGGAACAGCACCGTATTCCTCGTACCAATACTTTGAGATGGCCATCAGTTCGGGGTTTGCAGGACAGTCGTTCCAGTTGCCGAATGGCAGGTACGCGAATATTTTCCACGGCTCCGTGACCGGAATACGGGCAAGGATCAGCGGATGCGTCATGTTCGTATCGGTATTCCAGTAGCTCGAATAACGGTTGTTGTCGAATCCGCCTTCAGGCTCTTCATCAATATCATCGTTGTCCTGCCCGGTCAGCTTGTCAAGGATGGATTTCCCGTCCATGACAGGAGCCTCAAGCAGCCTTCTGCGGAATTCATTGACTTTTTCCCGGTTGAATGTGTAATCATCCGAGCTTTCGCTGTCAGGATCCGAGTTCCCGATTATGTTTTCCCACAAACCTTCATCGACATTGACCAGAACGGGGATGAAGCCTTCCCGTACGCCGAGCCGTTGGGCATAGGTATAGGCTGACATGATAGGGTCATCGTCACTCATGGATGGGAAATAGGTGCATTCACAATCAAGATAATCCATGAAGGCACGGGCCAGTTCGTCTGGCTCAACGGTATCTTTGTCTATATGCAGCCCCTGCCAGTTGGCGAAGCGTCTGTCTATGCGTTGTGACATTGCCTGGTAATAATCCTCGTCATACGGGACAAACAGGTATGCTTCCTCTTTGAACTCATCGGAATGATACCTTTCCGGACCGAAATAATCCAGGGCGTGGTTGTCAATGTCTCCGGGATAAAATGGAGTTTCGTTGGCGCCATAGTAACTGCCATAATAGTAGTCGGCAAATGCACGGCCCTGTTTATTGAACAGGAATCTTGTAAGCTGCCCGTTCAGGTTGTCCTTTATGAACACCCTCAGGTCATCATCGGCCGAGCCGCTTTTGATCCGGGCCACAAGGTCTCCGAACTGTTCAAGAAAATCATCCCTCATAAGGTCATTTACCATGCACCAGCGTAGATATATTGCCAGATGATTGTAGGCCGTAATTGTATCTAACGGCAGATCCTTCTCTTTGAACTTCTCCAGATGGCCTTCCGCATCGTCCATCACTTCATCCGTGTCATCCGGGAAATCGGGACCGCCATCGGCATCGTCTTCGCTGCCGTATGAGATTTTCAGAGTCACTTTGTCCGGAAGGGCAACACCCTGTCCACGTGTTATCCTATGTTTATCGACAGCAGAGAAGCCTATGGTTTCTCCGTCGTTGAGAACTGCATCGTATTCCAGAACATATCCTGCCATGCTGGCCAGGAAGTCTCTCACCTTTGACGGGTCGGCATCCACGTCAAGGACCTCCATTTCGTCCTTGCCGAAACACTCCATTCCATAGGTGTAGCCGCTGATTCCCTTTTCGGTACGGTAAAGCCCGAACCATATCCAGTTGTATATAGGCAGCGAATCCTCCTTCATCATTCCGGAAAGCTTCATAGAAACGGGGCTGGAAAACGACACCGCTGGTATAGATACCGGTTATGTTCTTCTGGTGGCAGCAGACAGACAACAGCTTCACATACAGTTTGCCTCTTTCGATCAGGGACTCCTCTTTGCCGATAACGGCAACCATGATGTGTGCCTTATGCTCTTTGGCTGTTTTTTCGGCCTCCGGCCACATGTAATTGTTCTTCGCGCATTCTTCGGCTTCGCCATTAGGTACGGGGGCAGGCATCAGGCTTACCGCCGCCATCATGTCACCCACGTCAAAGACCAGTGACTCGGGATTCCGTTCCTCGTCAGATTTCTCTTCAGCGGTGATGTCCCACTGTTCTTTCAAATCTCTGATGTATTTTTCCTTGTCCCAGCTGTTGTCGGAGAGCAGGGCGAATCCCACGAATGTGCCGGTCTTTTTCTCACGTTCCTCGGCCTGCTTTGCCTGTTCCATCCAGTAGGAACGCACCATCTCGACAAGGGCCGTAGCATCCTTGACAGCCGTCTTTTCGTCATAAGGTTCCATCTCACTGAAGGTATGGCCGCAGTCAGACAAGCTGTCTCCTTCGTATCCACCATTCACACCCAGCAGCCATTCACTGTCCTTGGTATCCTTGTATTTGAAGATGTAGTAGGTCATATCGTGCAGTACGAACGTGCCTGTACACTCTATCTCTGCCGGCTCGTGTCCCAGTTCCTGCGGGTGCGAGAGCCAGGCCGTCATTGCAGCCAGAGCCGCTTCATATTGTGTTGGTCTCATATCTTGAATGTTTTTAATTTATACTTCACTCTTCATCCACATATAACTTGCCGTCTTCCTTGCGAACCAGTCTGGTGTCATATGGAAAATCCAAATATTGCATAACGTCCGGAGAATAGTTGCAGATGGTATTCAAATCACAATATTCATATCGACATTCGTCATTATCTTCATCCCCATCAGCAAGGAAAAGCCAACCGCTGTCCCAACCCATGTCCTCAGCAAAGGGCTTTTGACGAATGCAAGTTGCTATTTCACATCCAACTACTAAAACACGGCTGCTTACAGTACATTCAATGGCTTTACTCCAATCTTTCAGCAGTAATTTGATGTTGTCCTGCGGTATATGTAAGAATTGCGGATCCGTCTGTGGTTCATCCTCCCACTCTTTGAAACGGCTGTCAATGAGAGCTGCCATATCATGATAATATTTTTCTGTCCAAGGCAGCAACAGATAAGCAGCATCTGTCTCATCCTCACTATTCCATATCCTGCCTTTGAAATAGTCCATGGCATATGCTTGTATATCTTTAATATAGGCATAAGGTGTACTACGGTTTTCCCAATTATACCATTTGGTAAACATCGTTCCCACTCTGTTTAGCAAGATAGTAGAAAGTCCGCCATGCAGATCCTCATTATCTCTAATAAATTCTCTTAAATCAATACTGTCTTCTGCTTTGACCCTATCAACCAGGTCTCCATGTCTAAACAGGAAAGGTTGGCTCATAAGATTGTGTTCTATACACCATCGTAAATAAATCGCCATGTGGTTGTAAGGAGCCAATTCATCTGCTGACAAATGCAACTCTTCTATCTTTTCTTCATGTTTCTTCGCATCGTCAATATAAGATATGTCATAACCTATTTTCTCTGCATCTGTAACAACATTTAGTCTCAACGGATTAATTGTTTCCAGCGCATCATCAGGACATATTTCAAAGAATTCATCTATATCCTTATCTTGGATAAATTGTAACTCTTCCCTATATAAAGGGATAACCTGATAAAACTCAACACTTCCTGCTCCTTGTGTTTTACATGTACTTGACTTATCTCCAAATATACTTGGAGACAGGAGAACAATAGCACAGAGCTTGGTGCCTTCTGAGAATGTATTATCACCTCCAAGTTCCATTGTCTTTCCCCAGCTGATACAGGTCCTATGACGTATGCATTGTCTTGCCAACGACGTAATAAGTCGTATAGGCCAACACCATTTCTCTTCTGTCCAATCAGACAATCCGAGTTTCCAGTCAGGTGGTAAATTGATAAGCAATTCTTGATGACAGGTATTGCCGTCTATATCGTCCGATTCAAGGACTTCATGATTACTCATGTTGACTGTTATCAATGTATAATAGTTATGCTCTTTCCTCGGGGCAATAACAGCTATGTCCAATGGATATTCTGAACACGAGTCATCATGCAAGAAATTGTTAATCTTACCAAAATACTTTTCAATATGTGCTATCACTTCCTGTCGTGCAACAGAGCTTATTGAAATTTCACTGGATTGTATTGGGTTAGTTTCAATATCTATTTGATTCAGTACATTAAGACGGTGCGGATTTACAAGGAGAATATTGTCATTCATCTTGTCAAGAAGTTTTTGCGTTCCATTTTTGAGCTTAAACTCCAGTTCATCTCCATATAAAGGTATTATCTGATAAAAATTGACTTCCTCTCCATCAGGTAGTGTACAAGTATTTCCACCTATATTTCCACATGGGGGATTTATCAGAATGGAGCACAAAGCTCTGTCGTATATGAAAGAGGTCCATCATAACTGACTGTATGACCCCAACCAAGCCAAGTATTGTTTTCTCCCGGGAAGCGAGCAAGTTCTTTCAACAACCGTATAGGCCAATACCATTTTTCGTCTTTCAAATGTTCTTTATCCAATTTCCAATACTCTGGCAGACAGATGACAAGTTCTGCCCGTTCCAGCTGATCTTCTTTCAATTGGTTAGGCACATTCATCAAGTGTGCCCCCATTCCCATTGTCACAAGTGTGTACCAGTTACACTCTTCAGATGGAGGAATCAAACAAATATCCACATGAATGTCCGGTGATACTTTTTCGTGAAAACGAATTCAAAATTACCATAATAGTGCTCGATATGCTTTTCTATAATATCTATTTCATCTTCTGAGTACATTTCTGGAGCAATAGACTTATTGTCGCCATTATCATCATCACAACAACTTCACACTTTATTTTTCGTTTTTCCAGTTCTTCATTACACTCATTTATTACAGCAACTGCACTGCTGTCCTCCGGATCAAGTTCCGCCCAGCGTTTGGCATATTCTATCGCCTTTTCTTCCTGTTCTACAAGATATTGGTATGCGTATGCCATGCGCTTGTTCCATCCTGCCTGACTTTCTCCGGCTTCACGGATCGATTCCAGCAGTTCAAGTGCTTTATTCAACGCCCTTTCCTTTTCGTCATCTTCCGGTTCTTCGCCATTATCTCCCAGAATCGCATAATTCTCATATGCCCGCACCAGCAACATGACCATGTCGTAGTCCTGTTCAGCTTCGGGAATGTCCTCAAGTGCTTTGATACACTTGGAAAACTTTTCCATGTCATTCCATTTCTCTATCTGGGCAAGAAACTCTTCTTTATTTTCCTTGGTGTATGGTATAGCCTCGCTGGCCGCTTCTGTCAGTTGGTGTATCCGTCCATTACGGATGAAGTCTGAAATGTAGAAAGAGTATTCGGGGTATTCATCGAGCAGAGGTATAACCTTCTTGACAAAAGCCCTGAGGTCATAGACAAACAGGTCGATATAGCTGTATTCCGTTCCGGTTGCACCCCCTGTTATCACACCGAGATTGCCCGGTTCAAGAATCTCTTCCGTTATCCTGTCTTCAAGATCATGACGGAAGTTCAGTATATTATCTTCGCCAACACCATTCTGGAAAACCATATAAAGAGCCTGAACGCCGAAACCGTCGGCATGGTCAAATATCTCGGTTGAACCATGATAATAGTCAGCTACGATGGAGCTCAGACAGGTAGATCCTACTATCACATCGAAGCGCAGTTCATCACTTTCCTTCGGGGTCAGTTGATATCCCGTATAAACGTCCTTCGGATTCTCGAAGAATTCATGGCCGTGGGATTTCACGGTTTCCTCTATGTGCTGTCTCAACCCGGACAAGGCAATCATACCTTCCTCAATTCCTGACGCCCTTTCTATACCATTGACATATTTGAACGAGACGCCTTCTCCCAGTACAAGTTCCAGAATGACATGAAAGTTTCCGTCACTATTTTCTTCCGGTAAGGCACAAAGATTTTTGTCGTAATACCTGATGTTGAAGTTTTCTCTTTTTTCGTCATAGGATGCTTTTACCATGATCTTGCCCATATCGACATCGGTATCGTGTACACGGTATGCGAAAGACCCGACCTTGCCCGGGTTGAAGGGGAAGAACTTCCATTTGCCTTTCAGACACTCCGGCATACAGGATATGATGTAAGGATAGATGATGAAGAGATCCGGCCATCCTTCTACCGAGAACGTGAACTCATGGTCACCTCCAATATTGAAGTGCATGTCTTCCGATATCAGATTGGTTCCTTTACTGATAAACTCTATGAAGGCATCAGCTTCCTCCATGGAGTTCGGACACATCATGCCTGACAACTTTTCTTCGTTTTCAACAAACCAGTTCCAGAATTCTTTCACTCGCCTGGTTAACGGCATGGCCATATTGCACTGACGGATGAAACTCAAGGCGTCTCCATTTTCCGGTTCAAGCTCCCTTGCCTTGCTGAAATAACTCAGGGCCTCCCGGTAATTGCACAGAAAATACTGGGCATATCCCATTCTGAAATTCCACCGCTCATCTTCTGCGCCTTCCTCCCTGACGGATTCGAGCAGTTCTGCGGCTTTGGCATATTCCTCAATATTGTTGTACGCCCTTGCAAGAAAGCCGGTCGTCTCAAAATCCCGTTCGGCTTCCGGAATCTGTTCCAGTGCATCGATGATTTCCTGATGCTTTTCGGCCTTGTGCCATTCGTCTATCTGCTCCATCAATTCGTCATTCATGTTCTCTCCGGTATATATGATTTGCTTTTTTTCTGGTTCTATAGGCTGGTCTGCAACCAAAGTCGGAGGAATTCACTTGAAAGTTTTTTCAGGTCCTCTAACCGGGAGGCACACAACGTGAAGAGGGTGTACTGGTTGGGACACAGTGCATGACAGCTGTAAACGGGATAAGGTTCTTCATCCTCTGAATCTTGGTCGATACCCATGTCATAGAGGCGGTATTTTCCGCCGTCAAATTCCCTTTCTTCAATCATTTCCTCTTCCACATCAAGGAAATCCGGCTCACCATCGGTAGAGTATCCGGTGCATCTAACCGTGTGCCAGTTGTCTGCAGCCGCATCATAATAGACGAGGGTGCCTTCATCCGTATCTTCGAGATAGCTGCCCGGTAGGCTGAACCTGATCTTCCCGACCTTATGGTTGACAATTCCGCGCCGGTAGCCGATGGCAAATTCCGTTTCGTAGGGCGGTATCCCGTCAGTCGGGACAGGAACACAACCATGGAGTCTGCAAAGTTCCTCGTATTCCTTTTTGGGGAAAGGAAGAGACGGGTCAAGTGATGCTGTCGTTTCCAGCTCGCTTATGATGTACCCGTTGATACGGGCATCTTCTTCACTTCTTTCTGACGGCATGAAATAGCAGTCTCCCACATGGCATTCAGGGCCATGCCTCTATGAAAACGTGCATCACGTTCCGAATTGTTCCAGATGAAGAAATCATCGGCAAAAGATTCGATTCCTTCTTCCCGGATACGCCTAACGACCTCTGAAAGACGGAAAGAACCCAAAGGTGAAATGACAATGCCGTTGTCTGATTGAGGGTAATATTTATTGATATCCCAACAGAATAACAAAGACGTGCTGCCTTTGTTATTCTGCTCCTGGATGATTTCAAACAGTTTGGCCAGCCACTTGTGAAAATGTTTCTTCTTCATGGCCTCAAAGTCCCTTTCCGTGTAATAGTCCGTCTCGTCTTCAACCTCAAACCGGGTACGGGTCGCCTGTTGAAGTCTGTCGATGAACTCTATTGCTGCCTTGTGGAAGCCGGGACCAAGCATGTTGGTCTGGCAGTCTCCGTTTACGGAAATGACGTTGTCTGTATTTCCTTCTCCCTCATGTTGATAATTTAGGAACAAGTCGCCCAGCCTGCAAAAACTTACCGTCGAAGATGATTCATCGTGCTCTGCATTATAACCGGACTCAACAGCCTGACTTTCTACAGTCTGTTGAAACTTTTCAATATCCTTGATTTTAGTGTGAATGGTGAATCCAAGTCCCATAATTTCATTATTTTGTTTATAAATGCAAGATACCGATTTTATTCCAACTGGTCACATTTAATTTGTTAATAATAACAGAAATTTGGCACTATTGTAATACAATACGCTTCCACATGGAAATCCATGCTTTTAATCATAGTTTAGCAACATTTTGTCAGTTCACTACATTGGGGTACAAGTTCTTCCGTAACACAAAAAATCCCCCTCCCATGAAAATCATGAGGAATTTAAGCGCATTTGCAGCTTTGTGTCAGAGGATAGCAATGAATTCACTCATTCTTGTCATTCTGGCCCAGAAAGGCAAACTGAAGTCTCAGGATTTCATCCATCGGAACGACTTTTCGGACTCTGCTCTCCAGACTTTCCGCCTCAGCCCAAAGGAAAGGATAAAAAGCTACGCCCTCACTGCTCTTCAGTTTCGAAGCATCGTTCTGCCAGCCGTCCCATCTGTAATCGGTATAGAACTTATCCGTATCGCCATGCAGACACCAATAGACGAATTGTCCAAATTTTATCTCCATATCTTCCATCTCCAGACAGTCGGGGGCAAAATAGCCGATATTGCCGTCGTCAAGACAGATGAACAATCCTCCCAGTATGTCTTCGCCGATCACTATCTCGTTGAACGGGAACAGACTGTTTCTAGTGACAAAGTTTAGTTCTCCCGAACCGTACAGCCTTATCCAGTTGTCAATGACTATACCACCTGTGTTTTCAAGGATTGCAGCCATCAGGCTACCGCTCTTGATCCGGTACTTCTCTTTCATTGCCTGCCTTGCTGCTTCATCCAGAGGCAGCACATTTATCGTTTTTGACGAACTTTTTATTTCATCAAGTATTCTCTGAAACATTTCATCGTTCATAGTCTTTATTTTTTTTCTGCTTAAAATTCTACTTTTCATCATACTCATTCAAAATAAATTGCACATTTATCTTGAACGTTATACCCATAGCATTTGCCGGAGGCCGTTATTACTTTTTTCATGTTTCTGTAAATCTTAAAACTCCATATCCTCCGTCCATTCCAAAGAGTCCACCGGACAAAGCTCTACTTCTTCATTTCGTACCAAACGGTCAGCAATATCCTAATGCTGTCAGGCGTATATCCCTTAACCCATGTACATTCTACAAATTTTCGTCTGCCGTCTCTGATTTCCTCGAATGTGGCATGGCTCAGCAACCCTACACGGAACTCTCCAGCCATGTCCTCCTTTCTTACTTGCATGGCATAGACTGGTTTCCCGTAGCGTGTCGTGCGCCCGTCTTGGTCGATCAGACGCTGCAAGACTTCATTGGGCGTTTCCTGACGGGCTACTATGGCAAAACGTAGTGAAAGGTAATCCCCCCACCTTTGCGGTACTTCAGTCCGCTCATTCTCCGGCGGCATTGTCTTGTCCGAAAAAGTGGGAAACACAATATTCGCCGCCACCACCATAGCCACGATAACTGCCCAATAGACTGCTATTGCTCGTTTCCAGTAACGGGGACGTTCACGGAGTTCCTGCCGGACTTCCTTGCATATCTTCTTGTCGTCAAAAAATCCCAGAGGATGGCTGACAGCAGCACCGCCAGACTCGCCAGACCGTAGAAAACAACCTTTTGTGGCACGTTTACCAGATGTACATACCCGTCTTGTCCCCTTGCCGCCAGAAATGTGCCGGCCAACAGGACGAATTCCGGAGGATGCTCAGGAAGTATATTCCGGCAGCAAATGCCTTTCGCTTCCTTTTATTGTTCCATTCCGTGAAATGCGCGTAGGAAATTTTATGCAGCATCACCAACAGGCGGAAAAAACGGCTGAATATGTTTCTTCTATTTGTCATTTGAGTATTTCAGTTATCCATTTCAGAGCAGTTCCTAATAAAACCATTGCGGGAATAAGAAGCAAATAGAGAGGGAAAAAGAACAGGTTGCGCCGGAAGGGACTGAACTTGCGTCCCGCATAATGCTGCATGACCGCTTTCCGCCGGGAAGGCGGGTATATTTTGCCGAACAGACGGTCTGTCATGAAGACAGAAACGGAGGACACGATTAGAAGAACGGCTCCAAACACCTCGAATGCCAAGTCATCCAGAAAATGACCGCCTATGGTCAGAACCGGCATGAATATAAAAAACGTGATACAGGCCCACAGCATATCACTCCCACGGGGTTGTTTGAAACTGACCTTGTGATAATGCTCCCATGTTATTTCTCCCAACCAAAACAGATAGTCGAAGAAATAATAATGTCGTTCTTGCTCTTTATATTCCTGTTTCTTCATTCTAAACATAATGTTCGGCAGCCAATCGCTGTTTATGGCAATCTTTTCATTTCGCTCAATTACAAATATATATCATAAGGAAGAAACTTCAGAACATTCGGTCTTCCTTTTTTCTATGGTATGCTCAAAAGCATTTTTTGGGGATGCTTGTTTGGACGTTCTCCCTAAGGTCGATGGAGCTGTCTCGCCCGAAAGTTTCCCGGCGTTTAACCGTTAGTTAGGGACAATAAAGCAAACCCCTATCCATAAATGACTATACAATTCCAACAACATCGAAGTAGTGTCAGTACAAAATGTACCAACAGTATTTTTCCGCTATACTTGAAACGATAGCAGGCAGATGCGACAAAGCCGATGGCACTCCAACCAATCGCCACCCGGCTTGTAAAGATATAGTTTTCGGAAGATTCATAGCTCCAACCTAATCCTTCACAACCTATCGGGTAAAGTTCCGGATGCTTTGAGAATTGTATAGAATCACTGACAACCATCCACAGCAATAGCAGACAGCATAGTCCCCACAATATCCTTAATACCAATCTTGATTTCATATTGTTTTGTTCATCATTTCAGGTTATCGTGAATGGTCTAGCTCGATGTACCAACCTTCCTTGATGGGCTTGTAAAGCGTGGTGTCGTTGTACGTCCTGCGGTAGATCTCGTTTAGGTCGCCATGTTCGGTGATACGGATATTCCGACGGCTTCTCAATCCGGGATCGTAAACGAAACTCTTGGACGTTCCTGCATCTACGATACCGAGGGAGTAGTATGGCATAAAAAGGCTCACATATACCGAATCTGCCGTTTCCCATTCCCTGCGATCAACAAGGATAAAACCGCATCCAATCTCTGATAACAGGGAGTCGAGTAGGATTCGGTCTGGCTTTAACAGCCATATACCGGGAGGTCTTGTTCGTCATTTGATTCATAGGATGTATCACTTTGCTCCATTGAATCAAGTATAATGATCCCGTCAGGAGAAAACGGCGGGTAGTGAAAACTACCTTCTGAACTCTCTGACATGATTTCGTACACCTTGCGGAACGCCGCCTCGTGCGTGGCAAAGTGGCGTATCATTTCCTCGTCCGATGGCGGCATGGGTGGATCTCCGCAACTTGCAGCAAACAGGCTTGCTAAAAGCAGGATTATGATAGGTATTCTCATTTTCTTATTTATCTTATGTCTGACGGATAAATAGTATTCAATGGTTCTGCCTCTACTGGCGACCTTAGTTTCAATAATTATAGCCCCGTTGATTCCGGCTATACCATATTGGCAGTACGCCTGTTTGCCGTACAGTATCTTAATCTGTACATTTTCCACATTGTCCTTGATTATTTTATTCAACTTCCCAAACACTGCGGAATCTCTTACCATCGTACCGTCATAGATCCACAACAAATCCATTCCGTTTAATATGCCTTTCACTGTTTGTGCGCTGAAATATGGGCGATTATCCCCGGATATACGTATCTCACTGTCTGAAATACGCTTCAGGTATTTCCCATCCAGCGAAGCGGATATTGGCAAATCTATGTCTATGCCTTTGGTAGCTGTCTGTTCGGCGTTTGGCATGCCGATACGTCGCAAACAACCGTCTTGTGCAATCACATAAAACAGCGTGTAAGGCGGAAATAACCCCATCCCCTTGACCTTTACGCGCAGCGTGTCTTCTTGCAGAAACAGACGGTGTGCCGGTTCTCCTTCCAATCTGTAAGAAATGAAGCCGCTATCAGGCATTTCCACACACCGGTTACACACTTGCGCATGGGTGCAAAGCACACTGCAAAACAGCAGAAGCAGAACCGTTATTTTCGTTTGTTTGACAGACCAACACATTCTTATTTTTTTACTTGATTCGGTATAATATCCGACGGATAGCTGACCGTTATCCGCATTTACATTTCATCAAAAATTGAATCTAAAAGACTATTCAATTCATCGTCTGTAAGATTGAAATTTTCTTGTTCAATTTTCATACTCTCGTATATTTCAGCCATTGCCTCGCCTTCGGTAGAGAAAAACTGGTCAGCTGATTTTATACCGTACTCGTCAACAAGCATTTTCCTAAATACTTGTTTAGCTTTTTCGATTTTACTTTCCATATCTATTTCCTTTGTTTATTGCGGATAATAAAACTATTATTAAGCCTTTATATCCCCTCAATTTTGCCGTCATTTTTATATTTCTTGTTTAATGTTCATATCTTATTTTCGACTCCAATATCCCAAAAACCTACTGAACAGTATCATCATAACCAGATACAATACTATTATACCATTTATCTCAACAAAAAAGCACTAAGTCACCTGCCGTAGGAACACTTTCATACGTATTTTCGGTTAAATACTTGCCTTCATATCCTAAATAGATGAAATAATACTCGTATGTTTTATATACACCATTGAATAGCAATAGTATAATGGCAGACAATCTGAATTTATTATGACGCAGAAACAAGTGGAAGAAAAGGTCAAGAAATATGAATAATACGCAGATTACTACAAAACCAATCAACGCCATCAATCCGTCCACCGCGGCTCCCGGACCATCATTAACTTCAGTTATGCTCATTAATTGGTTGGGCTCCATCAAGACAAGAGCAAACATAAGTAAGTATATTACCCATGCAATCAGTTGTCCAACTTTTATTTTAGCTATCTTCATTATGGTTTATCGTATATGCGGATAATGGTTTGTGAATAACTGACCGTTAAGGCAGTTCATTCTCTTGTTACCAATATTTCAATCTCCACTTACCCAAATTGTGTTTTTATCTATTATCATAGGACGCAAATTCTTAATAAACTCTATTACAATTTTCATTGATTGTTTATCTAACGTCTTTATATAATCATTTGCCAAATTAATAAGTAATTCAAGATTTTGAGGTATCAATCTTGTATCTCCATATTCATCAATACTCAATCCTGTCTTTGCATGAAACTCCAAAAAGACAGGTTGTAATATTCTCAATTCAACATCATTCAAAGCGAAGTGATGATTATTCATTGTATTGCTAAAATCTAACATTTCAATTATTTGTTTATTGGTAATGTTTGGTGGATAATCATCATTAAAGGAGATTGATCCGCTTGTTATCTGCCCGCTTTATTCCTCTTCTTCGATAAAATGATTTATAAAGTAATTGAATGACTGGGCGATGTAACGAGTATTTGTTTCAAAGTTGTATTCTCTTGAAGCGTTTTCGTCCCACTCGTCAGTCAAGTAATAGTAAATCTTTTTATTCTTCAAGTTCAACGCATAATAGTTTCCACCCGAATCCATAGCAAAAGGCAACAGGTTGCTTGGCATTAGATTTCTGCTCCACATGTCTTTGGCTATGACTTCAATTGTTTCAAAAGCATTGGTGCGTTCCTTTATCGGAAAGAACGCATTTATCTCCACCCAATCCAAATCCTCGTCCTGCGGTTGAAAACAATATGGTGATGGCATACCACCGTTGAACTTGAGGTAAAAGTTCTTCATGCCTGCCGGAATCTTTACATTCAACTCAACCTCAAAATTCTTTATATCTTCTTTTGTTAGCGAAGCCGAACAGTCCGAAAGTTCAGGCATTACACCTGCTGTCTCCGTTTGTCCCTCTTCGATTTCTTCTATTGCTGGAATTGCTTTGTGCCCGTCCAAAACAACGAGATTGTCAAAGAAATCATCTATTGAATTTGCAACAAGTCGTGGCTCTCCAAAATTGAAGATTACATCTTGCATCCCCACAATAGGGTAAAGATAGATCTTTCCATTAACCAAGTCTATGGTAATCCGACCTTCATCGGTAGATTCCATAGCAAAAATAAGAATGCTATCAGATATAGCTCCAGCTTTTCTTAACTCTAATGTTTCGCCTTCTGCCGTATATCTGGGGTCATTCTTAAAATCCTTGTTATATTTGAATGGGAAGAAATCTTCAATTTCCACCTCTTGATATTTATTTATGCTTGCGGTCTGTTTCGTAGAACCTCCATTATATTGTAAATAGAACTCTTTCAGTCTTTCCGGCAAGGCATAACCCAATTACTCTCTATTTCTTCAAAATCTTTGAGAGTAAGACTTTTTTGGCAATTTTCTAATTCTATTTTCATATTCATTCTTTTTATGGGCAGATAATGTTTGGCAGCGTTCCGCTTATTCAGTCGGTCTGCTGTTTGTTATCAATGCCTTACCGATTATAAAGTTGATTTAGCATTTTGAAATAATCATTTCCAAACCGTTCAACATAATCATCCATTACGCCGTATATGTTGTTTTTACTATCAACAAGCAAGACCATATATCCATGTTCGTATTCCCCAAAAGGACAAATATCCGAAACATGGAGTAGTTCACAAAATTGGTCGTAGAATAAGTAATGCGGATTATCGTTTAATGTTTTCTTTAGATTAAAATGCACATCCACTTTTGGAAACTGAAATTCCTGATTGTAGAAATAAATAAGGAAATCTATCAACTTTGGAGTCGGTTGGTAGTTTGCTTTAGAATAAATTGCCATAAGCTCATTCGGGCTTATGATTACCCGATTTTCCCAGTGGCAATTTGTTTTAAGATATTGCTTCAGTTCCATACTACTTTTATTTTTATTTGCACATTGATAATGTTTGGTGGATAATCAACCTTTCAAGGGAGATTTATCCGCTTGTTATGGTAGTTTATTCATATTGTTCACACTCTCGCTCTATGTCAGCAATTATCTCTTGAACAGTACGAATTATACCTTTCCCCTTTGACAATGGGAATACAGCCAACATCACATTGTCTTTTTCTAACTTCGGTAATAACTTCTCAATGAAGTCATCAAGAGGAATAGAATTGGTTGATAGTTATCCCATTTACACAATTCTGCAAATTCCTTTTCGCTCCATACAGGAAATAAAACTTGCTCATTATTTCCCATTAAAGCCCAACCTTCTTTATCCTTTAACCCCCAAACTTCTTCAAAGTCTGAAACTTTACGAATAAAGTAGCCATATCTTTCTGCTGCTGAAAGATTTACTATATTTTTAATCCTGCTATTGTTTCATTTTCTACCATAATGTTCGGCGGATAAACCACCTTACCTTAAAAGTTTCATCTGCTTGTTAGCAACCGCTTTTACCATTCATGAAAATTATCTTCTATATATTGTTCTAACGATAAAGCGATGATTTCTCTTTCGGCGTCACTATCATGATAGTATATTTCAATCTCCCTTTAGAATTTATCATTATGGGATTGCCAGAACCATCATCTGAAATCACATAAAGTGTCTGTAACTTCAGGATGAACTTCTCTTAATGATTTAGTTTCATCGACCACATTTTCATTGCCGTCTAAAGCATTAATCATCATTCCTGCGTATGCAGCTCCGAAATTCTTGATAAAGTCTATATAGTCAGAACTAAATTTTACTCCTAATTCTTGTTCCGCACATAATACCTGCTCATCAGATGCAGGTGTCCCAATCATATCATGTGCCGTTAGAAATCTTCTCAATCGTTCTATAAGATCCTTTTTCATATTCATTCTTTTTATGGGCAGATAATGTCTGGCAGCGTTCCGCTTATTCAGTCGGTTTGCTGTTTGTTAGCAGTCTCATTCACAATCTTCATAACGACTATATTTCTTAATCCATCCGTTTGACGAATATAGTTCGCCTGACAAGCCATCAGAAATATTGGCTATCGAATCTATCTCTTCGTCTGGATTTGAAATTGCCAGCCATCAAGTTCTTGCTCAAAGAGGAAAAGTGTATTATGCAAAGTTGCATCAACATCCGTGTCGCAATCCTCTGAATTAGTTTTATGGTATCGGTAGTAAGAGATAGACTTTTTAGTTCCTCATTCAATTTTTTTATTGATGAAGCTTTTGCACCTCCATTAAGGATATTATCAAGAGTGTGTAAACTATTATCTCTCACACTCTCTATATACATTTTCCAAATTGATTTAATACTTCTTCGTTTCCATTTCTTCCTTTTTTATTGACTGCTAATTGGTTTGCAGCGTTCCGCCTTATTCAGTTCGGTAGTGCTGTTTGTTATAAACTCTTTTTTCTTTATTCTTTTGCCGTTACATGTAAA
>ENA-OQCS01000200-OQCS01000200.1-human-gut-metagenome-genome-assembly--contig:-NODE-200-length-32057-cov-3.311776_pt1 | contig 32057 bp, 45 predicted proteins | sample MGYA00242757_ERZ504575 | MGnify/ENA primary metagenome ERZ504575 (study PRJEB26092, sample SAMD00036297) | human gut metagenome | host: Homo sapiens | study: EMG produced TPA metagenomics assembly of... | reverse complement strand
ACAAAAACATATCAGAGAAAACAGCGACAGAAAAGGCTGCGAAGCCAGTAGACAAGCGTATACCTCGATGGCTTGCACTAACACTGAAAACGGCAGCATGGACTGTCGGGTCGGTGGCGGCGCTGCTGGTAATGGCGCTGTGCCTGACGGTGTGGATTCTGACACCCGACCGGCTGACACCTATTGCCGAACGCCTTGCAAACGAGAACCTCAACGCGGATGTTAAAATCAAGCGTATGGAACTGACCGTATGGAAAACGTTCCCATACATGACCATCGACGTCGATGGTCTAAATGTGCGCTCTCGCACGCTCGACAAGCATAAGGCTTCGCTGCCAGCAGGCGTAGACTCGCTGCTCGACGTGGGTACATGCGCGCACGGTTCAATCTTGCGCGTCTTGCATTGATGGACGTTGAGATAAAAGAAATCTTTGTCGACTCCCCGAAAGTCAACCTTGTGACGGTCAACGACTCCCTCAACAACTACATGATTGTGCCGCCAAGCAAGGAAAAGAGCGAGAGCACGCCAATCGTCTTGAAGTCGCTCGTGCTTGAGCGCCTCAACATCGTTAACAACCGCGGCATCCGCTACCGTGACCTCAAAAGCGGCATGGACTTCACGCTGCACACCGACACCCTTTCGCTAAATTTCAAAGACAAGGAGAAACGCTATCGCCTCGCCTTGGAGCAACGTCAAAGCAAGCGTTCCCGAAGCCGATATAAACCATTCTGTGCCATTCCGTCTTGGAGGCGACGTGGCTTGGGACATTGCCAAACCCGAGAATCTGGCTCTTGACGATTTTTCAATCAACATAGCAGATGTGCCCGCCACAATAAGCGCGGCGATAAAGATGGCAGACAAGACATCGGTCGACAAGCTCGACATAGGCATAGGCCCTGTGGTCTACGACAAGGTATTGGCAAACGCCCCCGACAAATACCGCAAAGTCTTGACGAATACAGCACCAACCTGCAACTGTCGATGGCGCTGCACCTTGAAAAGCCATACGTCATAGGCGGAAAAGACCTGCCAACATTCGCAGCGCAACTGACCATCCCGGAATGCTACGTTACCAACACACGCCACAATGCCAGGATTGACAAGTTTGCCGCTGATGCAAAGATTGCGTTCAACGGAAAGAATCCCGATGCCAGCCAACTGACTCTCAACAAACTGCTGATGGAAGGATTCGGTATCAGTCTTGACATATCAGGCTCTGCTACAGAAATAATAAAAGACCCGTCGGTAAAAGCCAAAATCAAAGGTCGGCTCGACCTTGCACGCGCATCTCGCTTGCTCCAAAGCAACTGCCGTTCACGATTTCCGGACTGTTCTCGCTCAACACCGACGTGAAATTCCACGTCAGCGACTTTTCTGTCAACACCTTCCACCGCATCCGCGCCAACGGCAACGCCACACTGAGCAATGTGCGCTATTCCGTGCCTTCCGACTCGCTGCGCATGTTTGTCGACCACAGCGTAATTCGCTTCGGCACCGACAGCAAAATCAAAGGACAGGACAACATCACACGCAACCTTCTCATGGCTTCCATACAAATAGACTCGGCAATCATTGCCGACCCGCACGGACATGTCACCGCCAGCCGTCTAAAAGCCGGAGTGGGCAGCACCGGAGAAATGCACAACCTGATGGACACCACAGCCATCACGCCTCTCGGCGGACGCATCACGCTTGGACGCTTTACGATGCTGAGCTCCCCGACTCAACACAGATGCAAATGTCGGGGATGGAAACAAATGCCTCAATAAGACGGTTCCAAGGACTTGGTCGCACTCCGATATTGAGCTTCGGCATCAAAGCAGACCGCATACGCTATTGGGACCGCACCACGATGATGAGTCTGCGTGAAGGAACATACAGCTGAGCGCAAACAAGCGCGTGAAGAAACAAAACTCACGGACAGAGGCTCGGATAGACTCTCTGCAGCGTCTGTATCCCAATCTCAGCCGCGACTCCCTGAGGACAATCTACAGAAAAGAACGCCGACAAAGGCGGTTGGCTGAGGAGGCAGCCGACACCTCATTCCGCGCCGACTTTGCCATCGACAGGCAGTGGCAGCGGCTGATACGCAACTGGGATTTCAACGGAAACATAACAGCCCTCAGAGGCCGTCTGTTCACTCCTTATTTCCCGCTCAGAAACCGTCTGAGCGACGTCGACGTCACATTCAACACCCAGAAACTCGACATCAACAACATAACCTATCGTGTGGGCAAAAGCGATTTGCAGCTGACGGGTGCGGTTGACAATATCCGCAGCACGCTGCTCGGCTCGCGACGCAACCCGCTGACCATCTCGCTTGTTGCCAACTCTCGCACTCTCGACCTCAACGAACTAATGGCGGCATTGTACAAGGGCAACAATTTGCGAACAACGAGGAGCAAAAAGCTTCGTTCTCAATCAATGCAACGACGATGACGAGCGCATGCAACGCAAGGTGGAGAGCGCCACACAGGAAGACGCCGACACTATACGCTATGCCATCCTCGTGCCAAGCAACGTGGTGGTTGACATCGACCTGATGAACGACACCACCTATTACGCCAACCTTGTGCTCAACCGTCTGCACTCATCAATCGGCATGAAAATGGCGTATTGAGCCTGCGCGACCTGTCGGCAAACAGCAACGACGGCTCGATGAAACTCGACATGATCTATGCAACAGCCAACCGCAACGACATCGGCTCGGCTGATGCTCGACCTGCACGACATCAAAGTGGGACGACTGATGAAGATAATGCCCGAACTCGACTCTATAATGCCAATGATGAAAGGCATCGACGGTGTAATCAACGCCCGACTTGGCAGCCACGACAAAAATCGACACTCTGATGAACGTGATACTGCCAACGACGAGCGCCGCCCTCAACATCAGCGGAAAAGACCTTGTGCTGCTCGACACCGAGACATTCCGACAAGTATCGAAAATGCTGCGTTTCAAGAACCGTAACCGCAATGTGATCGACAGCCTCTCGGTAGAGGCCACCGCGCTCAACTCGCAACTTGACGTCTACCCTTTCATCCTGCGCATGGACCGCTACAAACTCGCCGTGGTTGGATGGAACGACTTCGACACCAACTCATCCAGAAGAAAGTACAGCTTATTATAGCCAACAAATTTGTACATCTTTAAATCAACTTCTTCTTATTTAGATTGGAATGTAATCGATGAGGTTTTAAAACTGATTCATGATAGTGATAACGTAGCTTTTTTTGGAACACAGTTTTCACATTCGGTTGCTTTACATTTTCAAACTGATTTATTGATGTTAGAGAAGTTCACAATGGCTTATATGGAACAAACAAGTCAGCTTCAATGTGCTAAGGAGTTAGATGAAAATAGTGTAGCTATTATCTTAACAGTAAGTGGTCATATTTTTAATGGGAGTCAAAAGATGATTTCATATATTAAAAAATCAAATGCGAAAGTTGTTGTGATTACCAATGATAAGAGCTTTGATTTTGGTTTTGAACCAAATTATATTATTGAAATAGGCGATTCAAAATATAAAAAAACAGGTAAACATAATTTACTTACAACAATGGAATTAATGTCACTTAGATATTATTCTATTTATTATCCTGATGTAAAAGATAATATTATTGAATAGGAGATACATATGAGAGAAATAACATGTTCAACAATTACAGATGCAATTAAAAAAATGTGTATAGAAGCAGCAACTATTTTACCTCAAGATGTTGAAAAAGCATTATCACAAAAACATGATGAAGAAGATAGTGCACTTGCCAAAAAAACATTACAAGTATTAATGGATAATGCAAAGTTGGCACAAGAAAAACAAATGCCTATTTGTCAAGATACAGGAATGGCTTTTGTTTATGTGACAATGGGACAAGAAGTACATATTACAGGTGGCAGTTTAAATGAAGCAATTCAAGAAGGAGTAAGACAAGGATATACAGAAGGGTATTTAAGAAAATCAGTTGTTAAAGATCCTTTGTTTGAACGTACTAATACAAAAGATAATACTCCAGCAATTATTTATTATGATATTGTTGAGGGGGATACTTTTCATATTACTTTAGCGCCTAAAGGATTTTGGTTCAGAAAATATGAGCCAAATTAAGATGTTAAAACCAAGTGATGGACTTCAAGGAATTAAGGATTTTGTGATGAAAGTGGTCAATGATGCAGGACCAAATGCCTGCCCGCCAATGGTTATTGGTGTAGGTATTGGAGGTTCTTTTGATAAAGTGACAATGCTTGCTAAAAAGGCCATGATTCGTGAAATTGGAAGTCATCATCCAGATCAAAGATATGCTTCTTTAGAAGATGAATTATTACAAATGATTAATGAAACAGGAATTGGCCCTGCTGGTTATGGAGGAAAGACAACAGCTCTTTCTTTAAATATTGAAACTTTCCCTACACATATTGCAGGAATGCCAGTCGCTGTTAGTATTTGTTGTCATGTCTCACGTCATAAGGAGGTTTCATTATGATTTATTTAGAAACACCATTAACAGTTGATAAAATTAAACAGCTAAAAGCTGGAGATGAAGTTTTTTTAAGTGGAACGATTTATACAGGAAGAGATGCTGCTCATAAAAGATTGATTCAATTATTGGATGAAGGAAAAGAACTTCCTTTCAATATCCAAGATCAAACGATTTTTTATGTTGGCCCAACACCTTCAAAACCAGGTCAAGTATTTGGCAGTGGTGGACCAACCACTTCAGGAAGAATGGATGCTTATTCACCTAGACTTATTAAACTTGGCTTACATGCGATGATTGGTAAAGGGTATCGAAGTGATGCAGTTAAAAAAGCCATTGTTGACTATCATGGCGTTTATTTTGGTGCTATTGGTGGTGCTGGAGCGATGATGTCTTCATGTATAGAAGAATGTGAAGTGATTGCTTTTGATGATTTAGGACCAGAAGCAATTCGTAAGTTAAAAGTTAAAAATATGCCATTAGTTGTAGTGATTGATCATTTAGGAAATGATTTATATGAATTGGTAGAAAAAACTATTTAAAAAAGGATTGTAAGTAGTATCTATATTTTCTATAATAGCGATACATTAATAGAGGTGAAAAAAAGAAATGGGATTATTTAAGAAAAAAACAGATTATAGTTATTACAGTTCTTATAGTAGTTCAAGAAGACGTTTAAAAGTAGGACGTACTGTGATTGCTGTAATTGCAGCAGTGGTTGTTATTTTAGGAATTATTATTTATTTTAATTTTAATAGAATTCAATTTTTGATGAAAGGTTACTCTTGGTCAACAACAAGTGAGTTAGTGAGCTCATTGATAATGATGAAGAAAAAGAATTGTTATCACATGATGAGATGAACATAATTTTAAAATGGATCGATAATTCAATAAGGTAGCTCTTTATGATGAATATGAACAATTCTATTCTTTACATAAAGATATGAATTATGAAGATATCGTTGATGTTGTTAATTATATTTTTGAAAATCAAGTGCCTTCATTAAAATCAATGGGTTATAGTGAAAAAACAATTTGGTCAATGTTAAAAGATGGTGCTGGTAAAAGTGATCTTCAATTTTTAATAGACAATAAACTTACAAATAGTCAAACAGCTCCTTTTAGAAAAGTAAAAGGATATGATTTAAAGAAAATCAATGATTATATAGCACAATATAATACTGTTAAAGATTATAATTATGCCGTTAATATTGTTAATTATCCATTTATTGTTTCAAGTAATGGTCAAACAAATGCTAAATATAATATTGCCAATCCAGATGATTATTTAACTCTTGTAAAAAAAAGGATTCTATTTAAATGATTATGAACCAAAAGATTTAGTAGAATTAGATAGTGAATATGTAGCGCCAACATGCGATCATCCACAACTTAGAAAAGTTGCAGCCGAAGCATTAGTTAAAATGATCAAAGATGCTAAAAAAGAAGGTATGTATTTATTATTAAATAGTGGTTATCGTTCATATGAAGAACAAGAAAAAATCTATCAAGAAACTGAACAAAAATATGGTGGTGCTTATGCTGCTGAATATGTAGCTACTCCAGGAGCAAGTGAACATCAAACAGGACTTGGTATTGATATGACTTCTCAAAGTGTCGTTGATAAACAAAGACTTGTCTTTGGTGATACAACAGAATATAAATGGGTTGTTGAAAACTGTGCAAAATATGGATTTATTGTTCGTTTTACAGAAGGAACGGATGGTATTACAGGAATTTCTCATGAACCATGGCATTTACGTTATGTAGGTAAAAAAGTGGCTAAGGAAATTAAAGATCAAAACTGGACGTTAGAAGAGTATTGTTTATATAAAAACGTTATTCCAAAATTTAAGAAAGATTAAAAATCTAGAGTTTTCTCTAGATTTTTATATAGAGTTATTATGAAAACATTAATCACAACATTAAATTCAAAATTTATCCATAAATCATTAGCGTTAAGACTTCTTTATGTAGCTTGTAAAAATGATCATGATATTGATTTTAAAGAATATACCATTAAAGATGATTTAAATCATATCGTAGATGATCTTTTATCAATGGATTTAGATATTCTTTGTTTAAGTGTCTATATTTGGAATGTAGATCATATTCAAAAATTATGTCATTTATTAAAAGAAAGAAAACCTGAGTTAAAGATTATTATTGGTGGACCTGAAGTAACTTATGAAATTGATCATTTTTAGATGAGTTTGAAATTGACTATATTATGGCAGGTGAAGGGGAAGTTGCTTTAAATCAATTATTGACAGCTTTGGAAAATAATGAAGAAGTCCAGCTTCAAGGTATTAGTATGAAAGAACATCGAGATCCACGCTTGATTCCACCAGTTGATTTAAGTTATTTAGAAACGTTAGAGTCTCCTTATTTATTAGAAAGAGACATGAAAGATATGAAAAATAGGATCTTATATTTTGAAACAAGTAGAGGATGTCCTTATCAATGTCAATATTGTTTATCTTCATTAGAAAAAGGATTAAGATTTTTTTCAATGGATTATTTAAAACAACAATTAAAAGCAATCTTAAATACAGATGTCAAAGTAATTAAGCTTTTAGATCGCTCGTTTAACGCTAAAACAGAACATGCTTTAGAAATATTAGACTTTGTTTTTAAAAACTGTCATCCAGGAGTACAATTACAATTTGAAATCAATGGGGATGTTTTAGATCAAAGAATTATTGATTTTATTAATGAAGAAGCACCTGATGGTTTACTTAGATTTGAAATCGGTATTCAATCAACTTACGAACCAACAAATAAAGTTGTTCAAAGATATCAAAACTTTGAACGTCTATGTGATGTTATTCGACAACTCCAACAAAATCATAAAATAGATTTTCATTTAGATTTAATTGCAGGATTGCCACTAGAGAACTTACAAAGATTCTCAAAATCATTTGATGATGTTTTTAGATTATATCCTAAGGAATTACAATTAGGGTTCTTAAAACTTTTAAGAGGAACAAGTTTAAGAAAAGAAGCTAATAAATATGGTTATATTTATGAAAAACATGCTCCTTATGAATTAATAGAGAGTCATGATTTATCTAAAGAAGATATTGAAAAAATACATTTAGCTGAAGATATGTTACAAAATATTGGAATTCAGGAAGAATGCCAATAACAATGAATAAATCTTAAGACAATGTAAGTCACCATTTTATTTCTTTTTAGATTTGGGTGAATTTTACCAAGCTCAACAGTTTAAATTCTTTGGTTTTCAATTAGATGAATTATTCCAATATATCAATATTTATTTAAAAGAACAATATGAAGATGAATTAATAGAAGACTATTTAAGATTATCTAAAGTCAAACCTAAAAAATGGTGGAAGACAAGAATTGATAACGAAAAAGAAATCAAACATCGATTAATAGAAAAGTATCAATTAAATCAAGAAGATGTCTTTAGATATGGGATTGTTGAAAAATTAAAAGAAGATTATATTTTAGTAATTTATAAAAATTATCAAGTCCATGTAGAAAAATATCATATCTAATGAAATTAAATAAAAATTTCATTATACTATAGATAGATAGGAGGCTTTGTATGATTAAAAGTATTAGAAAAAGAGATGGGCGTTTAGTTGACTTTGAAGTAGACAAGATTGCTGGAGCGCTTTATAAAGCCTTTAGTGCATGTTTTGATAAAGTAGAATTAAAGAAGTATATGCTATTGCTCATGATGTAGAAAAAAAGATTAGAAGAAAAAGAAGTACTTTACCAACAGTAGAACTTGTTCAAGATACAGTTGAAGAAATTTTAATTGAAGAAGGCTATGTAAGAGTAGCAAAGGCTTATATTTTATATCGTGATAAAAGAAGTCGTTCTCGTGATATGAAATCGATTTTGTTAGAAGTATTGAAAATGAATCCAGTGATGATATTAATTTGTTTGATGTTTTTGAAAACTTAATGAATGATGCAATGGATAAAACAAGAAAAGAGGATTTAAAAAAGGTTTTTAAACTTTTAAAAGAATTGAATATTGATGAAGAAATCATCTATCAAAAAGTATCAGAAACTTTTGCAATGACAGATGAAACATTAAAATCAGTTATAAAATAATAAAAGGAACGAAAAGTTCCTTTTATTATTGCCAAACTTCTTCAGCGATTTCTTTAACAAGTTTGACTTTATTCCATTGTTCTTCTTTAGTAAGTAAGTTTCCTTCTTCTGTTGAAGCAAAACCACATTGTGGAGACAGCGCTAATTGATTTAATGGAACATATTTTTCTGCTTCATGAATACGTTTAATAATTTCATCTTTGTTTTCAAGTTTAGCATCTTTAGAAGTTACAAGACCTAAGACAACTTTTTGATTTTGAATATAGCGAAGAGGTTCAAATCCACCAGCGCGTTCACTATCATATTCTAAGAAGAAACCATCAACATGACAATTCCCAAATAATGTTTTTGCAACTGGTTCATATCCTCCTGAAGTAAACCATGTTGATCTAAAGTTACCTCTACAAATATGCATTGTAATAACCATATCATCAGGTTTAGCTTCTAATGCGAGATTGATCATATCAACATATTTTTTAGCAAGTTCATCTACATCGATTCCTCTTGCTTTGTAAGCTTCTCTTTTTTCTTTTGAACAAAATTCTCCCCATGAAGTATCATCTAATTGAAGATAACGGCATCCAGCATTGTAAAAAGCTTTGATTGCTTTTTGATAAGCATAGGCGATATCTTTTAATAAAACATCGTTATCTTGATATTTTTCAATAGGTTGATAGTTTTCTTCTCTAATACAACAAATTAAATGAAGCATTGAAGGAGAAGGGATACATTGTTTAACTTCTGTTTCTCCAGATACTCTTTGCATGAATTTAAAATGTTTTAAAAATGGATGATCTTCGGGAAAATCGATTTTATCCACAATTTCTAAAGTTTGACTTTTTTGGTTGATGTCCTTTAAAGGCAATTGAAAAAATGTTCAACAGCGACTCTATCAACTCCTTTTAAATCCCATAGAAAATCTAAATGCCAAAATGCTCTTCGAAATTCACCATCAGTAACAGCTTTTAAACCAACAGCTTTTTCTTCATTAACAAGATTTTCAATTGATTTATTTTCAATTTCTTCTAATTGACTTTGATTGATTTTTCCTAAGGAAAAATCTTCTCTTGCTTGTTTAATTTCTTTATCTCTTAAAAACTTCCAACAATATCATATTTATAAGGTGCGTTCATTTTTACTTCCTCCTTGTTGTTACTAAAAGTATAAAAAACATAAGTGATATTGTAAAATACATATTTTTCACTATTTGATATAGCTTAAAACTATATCGGTTTTAAAAAAATAACAAGATTTCTCTTGTTATTTAATAAATAAGTTATTTAAGTACCAATCTTTTTCTTCTTGAGTTAAGGCATCTTTAATATGATCGAAGGCATATTGTTGATATTCATTAATAGAAGCAATTTCATGATTTGATAAATAATTTAAATCTAAACCTTCAATATCAAATGGAACATAAGTGATCGGTTCAAATTTTAAGAAAGTACCATATTCATTTTCAGTATGTTTTACACATAAGAGTTCGTTTTCATGTCTAATACCATGACTACCTTCTACATAAACACCTGGTTCATCTGTTGTAATCATGCCTGGAACGATACATGCTTCATGACCATATAAGCTTTTTGGACGAAGTCCATTAGGTCCTTCATGAACATTTAAGAAATGACCAACACCATGCCCTGTTCCACAACGATAATCTAAATCATAGTCATAAATCACACCACGAGCAAGGATGTCTAGGTTTGCTCCTGTTGTAACATCTTGGATAAAATGAGCATTTTGTAATCTGAACATTGCTTTTAAAGCAATTGTGAAATCTTTTCTTTCTTCTGGAGTCATTTCACCTAAAACGAATGTTCTAGTGATATCTGTTGTTCCTGTTAAGTATTGTCCACCACTATCAATTAATAATAAATGAGAAGCATTCACTTTAGAATATTGTTTTTCTGTTGGATGATAATGCATTAAAGCAGCATTTTCACGATAAGCACAGATTGTTGTAAAGGAAATATCTTTGAAATTTGGTTGTTGTTTGCGATATTCTAAAAGTTTATTCGAAATAGAAAGTTCATCCATTTCCATCTTTCCTATATTTGTTTTTAACCAATACATAAATTTAGTAACAGCAATACCATCATGTAAATGAGCATCTTTAGTTGCTTTGATTTCTGTTTCGTTTTTAATTGATTTAAGTAATTGACTTGGGTTTGTTTGATCAATGATATTTTCTTGATGAATATGACTTACTAAAGCATAGTTAACAGATTTAGTATCTAATAATACTTTTCCTTCAATATGTTTAATATCTTCATAAATATCAAAATAATCTTTAACTTCAATTTGGTCTTTTAATAATTCATCAATGACTTCTTGACTTACCGCTTCTTTTCTTAAATAAAGGTTTGCTTTTTCTTTTTCAATTAAAGCATAAGCTAAAGCAACAGGGTTGCATAAAACATCATTACCGCGAATATTAAAGATCCAGCAATATCATCTAAAGTTGTCACTAAATGATATTTCGCATCTTTCATTTCTTCTCTAATGATTTCTAATTTTTCTTTTCTAGAAACACCACAATATTTTGTATCATATAAATAAACTTCTTCATGGGAAAGTTCAGGACGCTCTTGCCAAATAAGATCTACAAGATCTTCATTGGCTTGAATGGTATTTGTGAAAAGACATTGATTATAGGGCATTACGCGCCCATCAAAACCAATGGTTGCTTCTGGATATTTTTCAATATATTCTTTAATAGTAGGAACACCCGGTGTACGCATTTTCATTAATTGAATACAACTACCGGCAAGTTCTTTTTCCGCTTGAATAAAATAACGACCGTCTGTCCATAAATAAGCTTCCTCTTGTCTTACGATAAGAGTTCCAGCTGAACCGCTAAATCCAGACATATAATGACGAGCTTCAAAGTAACTTCCTACATATTCACTTTGATGAAAATCACTGGTTGGAATGATATAAAGATCGATTCCTCTTTCTTTCATAAGTTGTCTTAATTTTGTAATTCTTTGATTTATCATAATGACCTCCTAAGTTCTTTCATTTTAACATTTACATTCAAGAATGAAAAGGCTTAGAGATGAATAAAAAATTAAGAATGAATCTTGCTAAAAGTGGCATGACGCTAAGGTTTTGACGGATTTATGCAAATGTGAAAATTGTCTATTGACAAATATTGAAAAGTGGGAGTAGAATAACGTGCGAAATAAAGAATAAGGTATGTATTGCAAGCGCCACATCTCTAGGAAGTGACATGAACAACACAAAAATAGGGGAGGTGCTTTTATTTTTACATACATTCTTTAAAGAGGGTTTTTGATAAATTCTTATAAATTCGTCATAAATTTATCATAAAGAGTGCTTTTGAAAGCTCTATCTGTTGAATTTTAAAAGAATGAGAGTACAATTATCCTCGACAAGAAGAAAGGGGAAAATAAGATGGATGATATTATTCAAAAGTTAATAGAATTCGATCGCCAATGCGTAGAAAAAGTAGAACTTGCGAAAAAGAAAAAAGCGGAAGCTCAATCAAGTATGATGTCGCAAAAGTCTACAATTTATAGTGAGTATATTGATAGTCAACAAGATCAAGTTGAAAAGCATAAACAAGATCTATTGAATAAGAATAAAGAAGAAGCACAATTACAAGAAAATGAATTTCATAAATCAATGAAAAATATGGAAGATTTATTTACTCAAAATAAAGATAAATGGGTAGATGAAATCTTTACAAGATGTACTAAATAGAAGGTGTAAAGATGTCTTTATCTTCAAATGCCTTATGTGCGAAAGCTAAAGCGATGTATGGTGGGCGTTTAAATAAGAATGTTTATCTTGATTTAACAAGAAAACAAACAATTGGAGAAGTTGTTTCTTATTTAAAATCTCAAACAAGTTATGCAGATGCTTTAAAAGATATTAATATTAGACATGTTCATCGTGGTCAAATAGAAGATTGTTTAAATCAAGAATATTATCATCGTTGTGCGAAGTTGATGAAATATTCACCTAAGTCTGATGAAGATTTTTATCTATTTGAAATTATTGGAGTAGAAATTAATTTAATTATGGATAAACTTGTTTCTTTACAAGCAAAGGAACAATATAGCTTTAATTTATCAATTCCTACTTATTTAGCGAAAAAGACAAGTTTTAATATTGATGGATTAGTAAACATTGAATCATTCAAAGATCTTTTTACAATATCTTTCAAAAACAAGATATTATAAAGTTCTTAAAGAAATTGATTTCTCTGTCCCATTTGATGTTAAAGAAGTTCATATGTGCTTACAATCACTTTATTATGAAAACATTGTTGAAACAATTAAAAAACACTTCAAAGGAAGTGTTCAAAAAGATTTATTAAATATTCTCTATACTTCTATTGAATTAAAGAATATTTCAAAAATCTATCGTTATAAACAATATTTCCATGAATCAGAAGATTCAATCAGAAGTTCACTCTTTTTACAATATTCAAGATTGCCAAAAGATATGATGAATCGTTTAATTAGTGCAAGCGGTCCTAAAGAAGTATTATCTTTATTATCAACTTCTAAATATAACTTCTATATGGATGATAAAGAATTTGCCTATATCGAATATTATGCAGATAGTATTCAATATAATATCGCAAAAAGATACATGCGTTTTTCAAACAGTGCACCACTTGTTTATATGACTTATAGTATTTTACAAAGAATTGAAATAGATAACTTGAAGCATATTGTTGAAGGTATTCGTTATAATCAATCTGTTTCAAAAATTGAAAATACATTGATCTATGCATAGGAGGGGAAAAAATGATTAAGAATACACATTTATATAACATTGTTTTCTCTAGAGATGATTATATGGAAGTTTTGATGAAACTTGAAAATCATCAAGATTCTATTTATCCAGTTAAAGCGAAGAAAGTGATTTCTAATTTAGATCATGCAACTTCTATGGAAGATAGAAATCCATATAACGAAGTATTAGACGAACTTTATAATGTGATGGATGTCTTACATATTGAAAGAGTAGATAGACCCGTTCAAAGTGCATTTTTAAATGTTCGTGAAATTTTAGATTATATTTCAGAAATTCATCAAAAGTTAGATGATATTAATGAAATTAAAAGAGGAATTAAAAAAGATTATTATGAAAATCAAGAAGCAATTGAATTGCTTTCATGTTTAAATCGTGATCGTATTTCTATCGATGATATTCATGAATTAAAATATGTTGCTTTAAGATTTGGTAAATTACCATTATCACAAATTGAAAAAATTAAATATTTTAACAGTTATCCATTTGTTTATCAAGAATTATCACATACAGATCAATTTGCTTGGATTGTTTATGGTGGCGTTGAACATAGTATTGGTGAAATTGATAACATTTTCTCTTCAATGAACTTTGAAGAAGTAAAACTTCCAAAATTTGCCCATGGTAAAATGGAAGAAGCAGTTGCTGAATTAAAAGCAGAAAATAAAACAATGGAAGCGTATCTTCAAGAACTTGATCAACGTATTGAAAAAGTGAAAGAAGAAAATGAAGAACAATTACTTGGTGACTTTTGGAAAACATATCGTTTGAAAGAGTTATACAAGAAAGGTAAATATGTAGTTGATTTAAAAACTAAAGCTGCAGTTTATGCATTTAGTTCATTTAATAAAAATGAATTAGAAGCTATTGTAAATGTTCCTGGAATTACTATTCATGAACTTCCTATTGATACGTATCAAGATCAAGGAATTGAAGGTCCTGTTTATGTTGAAAACAACACATTTTTCCAACCATTTGAATGCTTATTCACATTTAAACCTGGTGAAAGATTTGATCCAACAGTGATTGCAGGTGTGGTTATGATGCTTTCAGCACTTGTTTTACTTGGCGATTTAGGAGTAGGTGTTTTAGCTATTCTATTATCATTTATTATTAAAGGTAACATCAGTAAGTTACTACAACGTGTAGGAGCTGCTGTTACAATAGGAGGACTATTAAGTGGAACAGTCTTCTATAGTATGTCACTTTATAATTCAATCTTTGTTGTAGGTACAAACTATGCAATGCAAATTGGATTATTCTTTGTTATAAACATTGCGGTATTATTAGTTTGTAGCTTAGTGAAAAAAGTGACAAAAAGATCAATAAAGAGTAAAGGGGGACTGTCATGGCAATAGCGAAATTAAACTTGGTTAGTCTTGATTTTGATAAAGACAATTGTAATGATGTGTTACTTGAGCTTTATCAAAGAGATGATTTTCATCCCGAGCTAGCAAGCAAGTTTACGGATAGTGTTGCTGGTCTTTCAGCTTACAACAATGACAATCTTTATGAAGAATTGTTATCAAGAATTGAAGAAATGAAAACAAAATATCATTTTGAAGTTCCTGAAGTTGAAACAGATTCGCAACTTAATGTATTTAGAGCTAAAGAATTTTAGATGATTTATTTTTAGATATTGACCGTATTGATGCTGTTAAAAAAGAATTGACAAAGATGATTGAAGAAAATGATGAAGCCATCATTACTTTGAATCATGTTGAAGGTTCTAATATTGACTTTGATCAATTATTTGGAACACAATATTTAAAAATAAGATTCGGTAAACTTCCTCTCAATAATGAAGGAAAGTTAGAGTATTATGAAACATTACCATTTGTTTATAAAGCATTTCAAAGAGATGATAAATATGTATGGTGTATGTATATGACGACACCTACAGATGCTCCTGAAGTGGATAATGTTTTTACATCACTTTATTTCGAAAAAATCCATATTCCTGAATTCGTTCATGGTTCATGTGAATTAGCTGAAAAAGAAATTCAAAATGAATCTGATTCAGCTAAACAATACAGCCAAGATTTACAAAATAGAATTGATAAAACAATTTCAGAAAATATGGAAGAATTAACACGTATTTATAGTGTTGCTAAAAAATTAAATTCAGTTTATGCAATGCAAAAATATATTGTTAAATTAGGTGATAAATTAAATGTTCATGGATTTGTCCCTAAGAATGATTTAGATAATTTCAAAAACACTTTTGAAAGTATCGATGGTGTTAAACTTGAAGTTTTACCTGCTACATCAGATGTACGTCTAGAACCACCAACAAGACTTAAAAATTCATGGTTTGCAAGACCATTTAGAATGTTCGTCGAAATGTATGGTGTACCTCGTTACAATGATGTAGATCCAACATTATTAGTTGCTATTTCATATACTTTATTATTTGGTATTATGTTTGGTGACTTAGGACAAGGTATTATTCTTTCTTTAGTAGGCCTTGTTGCTGAAAAGAAATTTAATTTAAAATTAGGTGGCGTGGGAGTTCGTTTAGGTATTTCCAGTGCAATCTTCGGTGTATTCTTTGGTTCATTCTTTGGAAATGAAGAAATTTTATCTGAATATTTCAAAGGTTTCTCATTCTTTAATGCAATGTCACCAGAAAATACAATGACATTATTAATGGCTGCCATTGGACTTGGTATTGTCTTAATTCTTATTTCAATGACATTCAGTATTGTTTTGAACTTTAAAAAGAAAAATATCGGTGAAGCGATTTTAAGTCAAAATGGTTTATGTGGGGTTACATTCTATGTTGCTGTTATTGGTGCAGCTCTTGGAATGCTTACAGGACAACATTTTGTAAATATTTTCTATATTTTAATTTTAATTGTATTACCACTTATCTTAATGTTCTTAAAAGAACCGTTAATTAGAAAATTAGAAGAACATGGTGCAATGTTCCCAAATGGTTTTGGAGCATTCTTTGTTGAAGGATTCTTCGAATTATTTGAAGTAGTCTTATCATTTATTACAAACACAATGTCATTCTTGCGTGTTGGGGGATTCGTTTTATCGCATGCTGGTATGATGCTTGTTGTTTATACTCTTGCTGAATGGTAGGAGGATTTGGTGAAATCATCGTCTTGATTTTAGGAAACGTTTTTGTAATGTGTCTTGAAGGATTGATTGTTGGTATTCAAGTATTACGTCTTGAATTCTATGAAATGTTTTCACGTTATTATGAAGGAAATGGAATTCCATTTAAAACTATTAAGGAAGATTAAATTCAAGGAGGAGATTTATTATGACAGTATTAGAAATTTTATTACCATTAGTTGCAGTAGTTTTATTAACATTACCATTAATTAAAGTATTTACAGGAAAAGTATCAGCTCAAAGCGCTAAAAGAAGATTAGGTGTTCATATCAGTGGTTTCGCTGGTGCCGTTGTTTTATGCTTATTAGTTGCTATGTCAAATTCAAGTGTATTTGCAGCAGGTGAAGTTGCTACAATCACTGGTACAATTGCTCAAGGTTTAGGATTCTTAGCAGCATCTTTATCAACTGGTTTCTCTGCTTTAGGTGCAGGTATTGCCGTTGCAGCAGCAGCTCCAGCAGCTATCGGAGCTTTCTCTGAAAATGAAAAGAACTTTGGTAAATCATTAATCTTCGTTGCCTTAGGTGAAGGGGTTGCAATCTATGGTTTATTAATCTCTATCTTAATTATCAACAAAATCTAATTTAGAGAGTGATTTTTTATGAAATTTTATTTAATAAGTGACAATGTCGATACTGAAATGGGTTTAAGACTTGTTGGTATTGAAGGAGAAGTTGTTCATAAAAGACGTGATTTTCTTGAAGTTTTGGAAACAAAAATGAAAGATAGATCCATAGGTGTGATTTTAATTACAACGAAATTAATTGAATTAGCTCCTGATGTTATTTCTGAAATAAAATTAAAACAACAAAAACCATTGCTTGTAGAAATTCCAGATAGACATGGAAATTCTAAAATTGGTGAAACGATTGATAGATATGTTTCAGAAGCAATTGGAGTTAAGTTATAGGAGAAAGTGCTATGCAAAAAAAAAGATCAAGTCTTTCTTTATATCAAAGATGAAATTGAAAAAATTTCATCTGCTGAAGAAAAAGAAATTTTAGATGAAGCAAAAGCAATTGAACAAGAAGCTATAACCAATTAAGAGGTGAAGCTGAAATTGATGCTAAGCATCAATTAGATAAAGAATTAGCAGAAATTTCTTCTAAAGCAAGTATTGAAGCTTCAGCTCAATTAGAAGAAAGACTAAAAAATTAGTTGAAAAAAGAGAAGAATATGTTAATACAATTTTTACAGAAGTAAAAAATAAACTTGTTGAATTTGTAAATAGTTCTAATTATCTTGAATATCTTACAAGTCATGTAAAAGCAGTAAGTGATGAATATCAAATGACTGATTGTGTTTTATGTGTAAGAAAAGAAGATTTAAAATATGCTGATGATTTAAAGAAAGCATATGCTTTACCAATTGAAGTTGAAGAAGGTCAACAAATTCAATTAGGTGGATTCATTATTGAAAATAAAACAACAAATGTTGTCGTAGATGAATCATTAGACTCAAATTTAGAAGCTCAAAAAGATTGGTTCTATAAGACTTCTGGATTGATGATTAAATAGGGGGATTAAAGATGAGTGAAAATGTAATTTATTCTATTAATGGTCCCGTTGTTAAAGTAAAAAATGCCAAAGACTTTTCAATGTTAGAAATGGTTTATGTTGGTTATGCTAAATTAATGGGTGAAGTTATCTCAATTTCTAAAGATTTAACAACTATCCAAGTATATGAAACAACTACTGGTTTAAAACCAGGAGAACCTGTTATTTCTACAGGATCACCAATTTGTGTTACATTAGGTCCTGGTATTTTAAGAAATATCTTTGATGGGATTGAACGTCCATTAAAAGCCATCGCTGAACAATCAGGTGCTTTTATTGAAGCCGGAAGCGATGTTGATTCACTTGATGTTGAAAAATTATGGGACGTTACAATGAAAGTAAAAGTAGGAGATGTTTTAAAAGGTGGAGACATCTATGCAACATGTCCTGAAACAGATTTAATTGAACACAGATGTATGCTTTCACCACTTTTAAGTGGTAAAGTTGTTGAAGTAAAAGAAAATGGTCAATATAAAATCAATGATGTCGTAATGAAAATTGAAGATGAACATGGTCAAATTCATGAATGTACATTATGTCAAAAATGGCCAATTAAACAAGCACGTCCAACTCTAGAACGTTTACCAATTTCTATTCCTTTAGTAACAGGACAACGTGTTATCGATACATTATTCCCAATCGCTAAAGGTGGAACTGCTGCTATTCCAGGTGGTTTCGGTACTGGTAAAACAATGACACAACACCAAATTGCTAAATGGTGTGATGCCGACATTATCATTTATGTTGGTTGTGGAGAACGTGGAAACGAAATGACACAAGTTCTTGAAGAATTTAGTGAGTTAATTGACCCTAAGAGTGGTAAACCATTAACTGATAGAACTGTCTTAATTGCTAATACTTCAAACATGCCAGTTGCCGCACGTGAAGCAAGTATTTATACAGGAATTACTTTAGCTGAATATTATCGTGATATGGGATATCACTGTGCAATCATGGCCGATTCAACTTCACGTTGGGCAGAAGCGTTACGTGAAATTTCTGGTCGTCTAGAAGAAATGCCAGCTGAAGAAGGATTCCCAGCTTACTTACCATCACGTTTATCACAATTCTATGAACGTGCTGGATACATGAAAACCTTAAATGGACAAGAAGGTTCTGTTTCAATCATTGGTGCCGTATCACCACAAGGAGCAGATTTCTCAGAACCAGTTACACAAAATACAAAACGTTTCGTAAGATGTTTCTGGGCCTTAGATAAAGCCTTGGCTTATGCTCGTCACTATTTCGCAATTAACTGGACACAATCTTATAGTGATTATGTTTATGATCTTGAAAAATGGTATGACCAAAATGTTGGTTCTGATTTCGTCAGTGATCGTCAACAACTTTCATTCATTCTTGCTGAAGAATCAAGATTAAATGAAATTGTTAACTTAATGGGACCTGATGTTTTACCAGAAGATCAAAAATTAGTGATGGAAATCGCAAAAGTGGTTCGTGTTGGTTATTTACAACAAAATGCCTTCCATAAGGATGATACATACGTACCACTTGCTAAACAATTAAAGATGATGGATGTTATCTTATATTTAAATAAAAAATGTCAAGAAGCTGTTGCTCAAGGTAAAGTTGTTCGAGCAATTAGTGAAACTGGTATTTTTGAACAATTAATTAAAATGAAATATGATATTCCAAATGATCATATTGAAAAAATTAGATACTTATTATCAAGATATTGATAATGCATTAAAATCTGTAGCGTAGGAGGAAATAAAAATGGCACTACAATATGTAGGATTAAATGAAATCAATGGATCATTAGTCGTTTTAGATCACGTAAAAGGTGCCTCTTACGACGAAATGGTTGAAATTCAATTAAAAGATGGTACAACACGTTCTGGACGTGTTGTACAAATTGAAGGTGAAAAAATCGTTGTCCAAGTATTTGAAGGAACAAATGATTTATCACTAGAAAATACAAAGACAAAATTATTAGGTAGACCAATGGAATTACCTGTTTCTAAAGAAATTTTAGGACGTGTCTTCAATGGTGCTGGTAGACCAATCGATGGTTTAGGTGAAATTTATGCAGAAGAAATGATGGATATCAATGGTTTACCATTAAATCCAGTAAGCCGTGTTTATCCACGTAACTACATCAATACAGGTATTTCATCAATTGACTGTCTTGCTACATTAATTCGTGGACAAAAATTACCAATCTTCTCTGGTTCAGGTTTACCACATGACCGTTTAGCTGTACAAATCGTTAAACAAGCAAAAGTTGCTGATGAATCAGGAAAAGGTTTCGCCATTGTCTTTGCGGCAATGGGTGTTACAAATGACGTTGCAAACTACTTTAAACGTAGCTTTAAAGAAGCAGGAGTTATGGAAAGAGTTGTTATGTTCTTAAACTTATCAAATGATCCAATCATTGAACGTACATTAACTCCACGTTGTGCTTTAACTGCTGCTGAATATTTAGCTTATAAACAAAATATGCACGTATTAGTTATCTATACAGATATTACTTCCTATTGTGAAGCGTTACGTGAATTCTCTTCAAGTAAAGGAGAAATTCCTGGACGTAAAGGTTATCCAGGTTACTTATATTCTGACTTAGCTTCTTTATATGAAAGAGCTGGTATTATTAAAGGGGCAGAAGGTTCTGTAACACAAATCCCTATTTTAACAATGCCTAACAATGATATTACTCACCCAGTTCCTGACTTAACTGGATATATCACTGAAGGACAAATTACTTTGTCACCTGAATTAAACTCAGCAGGTATTTATCCACCAGTTGATGTTTTACCATCACTTTCACGTTTAATGAAAGATGGTATCGGTGAAGGATATACACGTGGCGATCACCAAGACATTGCTAACCAATTATTTGCATGTTACGCTCACGTACAAGATGTTAAATCATTAACATCAGTTATCGGTGAAGATGAATTATCTCCATTAGATAAACAATATTTATCATTTGGTAAACTATTTGAACAACATTTCTTAAATCAAGGTTTCGATGCCAATAGATCAATTGAAGAAACATTAGATTTAGGATGGGATTTAGTTTCTGTTTTACCAAGAGAAGCACTTGATCGTCTAGATAACAAATTATTAGATGAACATTATGATCATGATCGTGCTGTAAAACGTTTCCATATTAAAGAAAAATCAATCATCAAAGAATTACAAGAAGCAGGTGATTAATTATGGCTTTAAAAGTTGTTCCAACAAAAGGAAATTTAATTTCTACAAAGAAACAATTACAATTAGCTGTTCTTGGATATGATTTATTAGATAAGAAAAGAAATGTTCTTATTAAAGAAATGATGTCATTATTAGATGATGTTAAAATGGTCAGAGATGAAATTACGGAAGCTTATCAAAATGCTTACGATGCTTTACAAGAAGCAAATATCTCTTTAGGGTTGATTAGTGACTTAGTTACAGCAACACCTATTGATTATGGAATCAGTATTGCTTATCGAAGTGTTATGGGTGTAGAAATTCCTAAAATTACTTATCATAAACAACCAATGGTATGTAGTTATAACATGGATCGTTCTAATTCAAAAGTAGACTATGCTTATGAATGTTTCTATCGTGTTAAAGAATTGACTGTTGTTTTAGCAGAAGTTGAAAACTCAGTTTATCGCCTAGCAAATACCATTAGAAAAACACAAAAACGTGCGAATGCCTTAAAAAATATTTCAATTCCACGTTTTGAAGAAACAATTAAATTTATTAGTGAATCTCTTGAAGAAAAAGAACGTGAAGAATTTTCAAGACAAAAAGTTATAAAAATCAAAAGCATTAATTAATTTTAATGCTTTTTTTGCAAATTATAAAAAAATTAACACTCTAATAAAAAAATATGATATTATTATGCTGTTGAATTATTAAATAATCAAAGAAGGTGTAAATATGAGTATTGAAATTAAAGGAGTCATCATTGGAGAGGGAAAACCTAAAGTATGTGTTCCTATCGTAGAAAGCCATGATGAAGCAATTCTAAATAAATTAAAAGAATTTAATGAATTAGAAGTAGATATGATCGAATTAAGAATAGATTTTTATGAAAATATTCATCAAGAAGATGCATTAAGAAATTTATTTTTAAACATTGCTGCCTTACAAATACAAAAACCAGTTATTCTAACAATTCGTACAGCTGCAGAAGGTGGAGAAGTTGAAATTGATTCTAAAGATTATTTCAATGTTTATAAATTAGCAGTTGAAGCAAATGCATTTGATATTTACGATGTTGAATTAGCGTTAGGAACAAATATGGCAATTGAATTAAGAACACTTATTCATGATGCTGGTAAATATATGTTGATGTCAAGTCATAACTTTGATAGAACACCAGAAGTTGATTCATTGATGCAAAAATTTAGATCAATGGATTCTTTAGAAGCAGATATTATGAAGGTAGCAGTTATGCCAGAAGATTATCAAGATTTATTAAATCTACTTTCATTTACAGTTCAAGCTAAACATGAATATGCTCAAAAACCAATTGTGACAATGTCAATGTCATCTATTGGACTTACTTCACGTTTAGTAGGTGAACAATTCGGTAGTGCAATTACTTTTGCTTCTGTAGGAAAAGCAAGTGCTCCAGGACAAATTGATTATCAAGAATTGAATCAAATGTTAGATATTATTCATAAAAATATTCAAGAAGCTTAAGCTTCTTGATTTTTTATACATATAATAAAGTGGTGAGATTATGAAAATTGATGTAAAAACTTTAGAAAAACTTGTTTGGATCATTTATAAACGATTCTTTATAGAAAAAGGAAAGCTAAAAGATATCCAAATAAAAATAGATCAGTATATTCAAATAAGAATGGTTTTAGTCTATAAAGGTATTGAAACTAAAATACACATAGATGCAAGACCTTATGTTAATGAAGATATTATTATTGATAGTCAAGGAAGTATACGTTATGGTTTTTTAAAGCTTAACTATGCTAAAATGTTACAAGAATGGGTTAAAGACATTCCTCAAGTATCTGTGAATAATACACAAATAAGAGTAAAAAACGAATATCTACAAGACATTCGTTTAAATAGTCAAGAAATAGAATTAGAGCTTTATTAAAGCTCTAATTCTATATGATATATTTTACCCCACATATAGATTTGATAAAAATAGGCAAGGAGTTGTGGTCCCATCATGAGTTGACCAAACCAAGGAACTTCAATGCTTCGCTGTTTTCAATAAGTGTTTAAGTTTTTTAATATCAAAAGTTGATAAAGAATGTTATTTTTATCGTTAAGTGTTTCTAAGAGAAGATTTTTAATGTAAGTAAGGAAAAATGGAGAATGAGTTTTAGGGTAAGGATTTTTCTTACGATTATAGATTTCTTGAGGAAGGAAGTCTTTGAAAGCATCACGTAAAACAGCTTTTTCTTGTTGATCTTTAAACATATAGGTCCAAGGGACATTGTACATATATTCAACGATTTCTTTTGAAGCGAAGGGTACACGAAGCTCTACAGCGTTATACATAGATTGGCTATCACTCCGTGTTAAGAGTGTTTGCATAAACCATTCAATGTTTAAATAAATCATTTTTCTTTTATTGGTATCATAAAAGCTTTGATCGAGGTAGTCTATTTCATTAAGTGATTGATAATATTTACTTTGAACATATTCTTTAATGTTCAATTTTTTATATTTTCATTAAGAAGTTCTAATCTTTGATCAATATCTCTAATCCATGGAAATGAATCTAGACTATAAAGTTCTTTTTTATAAAACCAAGGATAACCTCCAAAAATTTCATCCGCACATTCACCAGATAAAACCACTTTATGATTTCTTTTAATTTCTTTACAAAATAATAGAAAACTAGAATCAATATCAGCCATTCCTGGAGCGTCTCTAGCCATTAAACTTTGTTTTAAAAAAATAATTAAATTCTTTTGTGATAAAACGACATTATTGTGGTGACTATGATAACGATTGACCATTAAATCAATATAATCACTATCTTTTGTAAGTTGATAATCATAGGGTTGGAAATATTTATCTTGGTCTAAGTAATCAATACTATAGGTTGAAATATGATTGACGTATTGACTGCTTATAGCTGTAATAATACTCGAATCTAAACCACCAGATAACATACAAGAAATAGGTACATCACTTAATAATTGTCTTTGAATACTTTTATTTACAAGGAAGCGTACATCTTGAACAGTTTCTTCATAACTTTTTAGATGTGCTTTTTTTTGTAAAGACCAATATCTTTCAATCATTAAATGCTCACCGTCAAACCATAAATAATGAGCAGGTCTTAAACTATAAATATCTTTATAAAGTGTACTTCCTGGTGATAAACTAGGACCTAAACCTAGTAATTCTTTAATCCCTGTTTTATCAACAACACATTTTCCAATGTACATTAAAATAGCTTTAATTTCACTTGAAATGACTAAATCATTATCTTTTAAATAATAAAAGAGAGGCTTTACACCTAAATGATCACGACAAGCAAAGATTTTATTTTCATAAGATATAACAAATGAAAAGATACCATCTAACATATTTAAACATTTTTCTTTATAAGCAATAAAACTGACAAGTAAAACCTCACTATCACTTTGACTATAAAAATGGAAACCTAAATCAATAAGATGTTTCTTTAACTCATTCATATTATAAATTTCACCATTAAAAATAATGCGATAAGTAATATCTTGATAAGTATATTCTAAAGGTTGCATACCTCCTTTTAAATCAATAATTGAAAGACGGCAATGACCTAATAAAACATGTTGATCAAAATAAGTTCGCATATCATCAGGACCGCGATGGTCTAATAAATGGAGCATTTTATTAAATTTTCCACAATCATCTAAGACATTTCTTTGTTGATTATATAAACATAAAATTCCACACATCATTATTCACCCTATACACTATATGACATAAAAAAAAGAATATGAAAAAACAGTCCGAAGACTGTTTTTAACTATTCCTTATCTTTCTTTTCAGTTACAACTTCTTTTAAAGTAGTTGCTAATCCTGCAATTCCTTGTAATTCACTTGGAATAATAATCTTAGTAGCATCACCTTTAGATAAGTTTTCTAAGGCTTTAAAACCTTGTAAAGTGACATAAGCTTGATCTGGATGTGCATCGTTGATATAAGTAATACCTTTTGCTTGTGCTTCATAAACTAAACGTAATGCTTCTGCTTGACCTTCAGCTTTAGCGATGGCTGCTTCTTTTTCAGCTTCCGCTCTTAAGATCGTTGATTGTTTATCTCCTTCAGCATTTAAGATAGCAGCTGTTTTCTTACCTTCAGCTTGTAAAATAGCTTCACGTCTTTCACGTTCAGCACGCATTTGTTTTTCCATAGCTTCTTGAATATCACGAGGTGGAATGATATTTTTAACTTCAACACGGTGAACTTTAATTCCCCAAGGATCAGTTGCTTCATCAAGGATACTTCTCATACGTGAGTTAATAATATCACGAGATGTTAAAGTTTCATCTAATTCCAAATCCCCAATAATATTACGAAGAGTTGTTGCTGTTAAGTTTTCAATGGCATTAATAGGACGATCGACACCATATGTGAATAAACGAGGATCTGTAATTTGATAATAAACAACTGTATCAATTTGCATTGTAACATTATCTTTAGTAATAACAGGTTGAGGCGCAAAGTCTACAACTTGTTCTTTTAAAGAAACCTTATTAGCAACACGATCTAAAAATGGAACTAAAATATGAAGTCCAACACTACAAGTACGATTATAAGCACCGATTCTTTCTACAACATAAGCTTTTGATTGAGGAACAATACGAATTGCAAATGCAATAACACTGACAATAATAATTAAAACAATGATAATTAAAATTAAACCAATAATACTCATTTTCTTTCTCCTTTATTTATAATTTTTTTTAACCACAAGATGAGCACCTTCTACAGCAAGAATTTCACAATAATCTCCTTCTTCTAAAGTAGAATTATCTACACTAGAAGCGGACCATTCCATAGAAAGCACCTTAACTTCTCCTCTTGTATCAGCATCAATTCTTTTTAAAACAAGTCCATGTTGACCAATAACACGATCATAGTTTGTACTGACTGTTTGTGTTCTTAAGTATTTCTTAGCAAGAGGTCTGCTGATTCCAATACAAATAACACTTAAAATGATAAAGATAATAATTTGAATGGTTTGATTTAAACCTAATGCATAGGCAATTAAGGCACCGATTCCACCAAGTGTAAACCAGATGCTTACTAAATCGATTGTAACTAATTCAATAATAGCAGTTACAATGATAACGCCTAGCCATATCCATAACATCATGATCTATCCCTCCCTTATAGATTAACTGTTAATATTTGGTGAACAACATCAAAATTTGCAGGATACTTTAGACCTTGTTTATCACTTAAATCTAAATGATATTCTCTAGCAAGGTTTTCAATAAAATTTTTATTAGAAACACGTCCATAACTTTTACCAATTGAAATACGATGCAATTGATCACTTGGATAAATTCCTTCATCTATTGCTGTTTTATCAACTGGCTTGATTCCTAATAAATTGTTCTCTTTATCAACTCCTAATAATACATATTGAACATTTTCAAAATGTTTACAAGCAGCTGTGTTTAAAGTGAGATTTGTACTATAAATAGTAACTGTTTTCTTTGAAATTTCATTTGTTGACCATACAAATGCCATAGCTATCATCCTTCTACCTGTATTATATTATATTTATTATTTTTATTCAATACATATTATTATTAATATTATTTATCTCTCATCACATTTCTTTTCATTGAAAAAATAAATGCGGTATAATCATTGAAACAGGAGAAAAAAGATGAAAAAAAATATTAATTCTATTTTTACTTTTATTAGTGGTTGGGTGTCAAAGTAACACGTATGAAGATACGTATTATTAACCTATTTTTATGTAGAAGATTGTTTGAATTGTCAATATTTTAAAAAGAATGTTCTTCCAGTTATTAAAAAAGAATTTGGTAAACATATCAAAATCAAAGCCTATAATATGGATGATGAAAAGACTTTTGATGAAATGAAAGCAAGCTATCAAGAACATATCGATCAAATTATTGATTTTAATGAGGATGATTATGGTTATGGACCAATGGTCTTTTTAGAAGGTTATCTTGCAATATTAGGGGCAGGAAATGAAGAGGATTATGTTGAACATCTTGTAAATGCGATTCAAGGAAAAGAATTGAATAAAGCATCAAAGAATGAAACATATTATTATTTAAGAAAGGGTAGGGTGAAACAATGAAAAAATTAAAAAAGATTCTATTAATTATTTTATTATTAGTACCATTAGTTGGTTGTCAAAATCAAAAAAATGAATGGAAAGAGACATATCATTTAACTTATTTTTATTTAAAAGATTGTTCCAATTGTCAACATTTTAAAAAGAATGTTCTACCAGCAATTAAAAAAAGAATTTGGAAAACATATGAAAATAAAAGCTTATGATATGGATGATGAACAAACGTTTGATGAAATGAAAGAAGTTATCAAAATCATATTGCTCAAATCATTGATTTTGATGAGGATGATTATGGTTATGGACCAATGGTCTTTTTAGAAGGGTATATGGCTATTTTAGGTGCAGGTAATGAAGATGATTATGTTGAACATCTTGTTAATGCGATTAAAGGCAAAAAACTTAATGAAGCAGCAGATATTGAAACTTTTTATTATTTAAAAGATGGAAAGGTACAAAATTCTTAAAAGTTATTATCAATTGAAAAAGAATATGTTAAACTTTAAGGAGAAAATAAAGGAGGAAGTGTTTATGTCAACACCACATAATCAAGCAAATAAAGGAGATATCGCAAAAACTGTCTTAATGCCAGGAGATCCTTTACGTGCAAAATATTTAGCAGAAACGTATTTAGAAAATGTTAAACAATTTAATGCGACAAGAAGCATGTTTGGCTATACAGGAACGTATAAAGGAAAAGAAGTTTCTATTATGGGTTCGGGTATGGGAATGCCTAGTATTGGGATTTATAGTTATGAATTGTTTCATTTTTATGATGTAGAAAATATTATTCGTATTGGTTCTTGTGGATCATTTAAAGAAGATGTTCATTTAAGAGATATCATTATTGTACAAGGTGCTTGTACAGATTCAAATTATGCACATCAATATGAATTACCAGGAACTTATTCAGCTATTTCTGATTATAGTTTATTAGAAAAAGCTGTAGAAAAAGCAAAAGAAAAGAATTTAACTTATCATGTAGGAAATGTCCTATCTTCTGATTTGTTCTATCATGCAGACAATAAAGCAGATAAATGGATTAAAATGGGATGTTTAGCAACTGAAATGGAATCTTATGCTTTATTTGCAAATGCAGCTTACGCTGGTAAAAAAGCGTTAACTTTATTAACTGTTTCAGATTCATTAGTAACAAATGAAGAAACAACTGCAGAAGAAAGAGAAAAAACTTTCACAGCAATGATGGAAGTTGCTTTGGAGATTGCATAGGTGTTAACTAAATTTGCATTTTTTGATTTTGATGATACTTTGATTCATGGAGATTCTGGTGGAAAACTTTTAAAGTATTATTTAAAAAAACATCCACTATCTGTTTTTAAATTATTAAAAGTGGTTTATCATTATGCTTTATATCTATTAAAGATAGAACCACTTAATAAAGCAAAATCAGCATGGTTATATCCATTAGATAAGATGTCTGATCAAGAGATTGAAAAGTTTTATCAAGAAGTATTAGAACCTTGTTATTATTTAAATGTCATTGAAGAATTAAAAAAGAAAAAGGCAGAAGGGTATACGATTTATATATGTAGTGCCTCTGTAGAAGCTTATCTTCGTTTTTGTAAGTTACCAGTAGATGAAATTTTAGGAACTAAAACAGACATTAAAGATGGTAAATATACAAGTCAAATGATTGGAAAAAATTGTAAAAATGAAGAAAAGGTAAAAAGAATCCAAGAAGTGATAAAAAATCATAATCTAGAAATAGATTATGACTTATCTTATGCCTATTCGGATTCTTTACATGATATTCCAATGTTAAAAATGGTAAAAAATCGTATTAAAATTGATACTAAAGATGGACATATGTCCACATTTGAAATAGAGTAGCTTAGCTACTCTTTTATATTTAAGTCCGTAAAGAAAAGCATAATATTAATGAGTCCAGCTATTCCTACAACAATATAAATGAGCATTGATAAAAAACTATTTTGACCAAATAAACTATCTACCAAATTAAAATTAAATAAGCCAATAAGACCCCAATTAATAGCACCGATCACAGTAAAACAAGTGCTGTTTTTGTAATGCATTCATTTTCTTAACCTCCTTAAATAGAGTCTATCCCGTAAATTTGTATTTTATACATATAAAAATAAATAAAGAATATTTTTATAATGGAGGGATAGATTTGAAAAAATTATATATTGTCATTATAGGTTTAGTCATTTGTGCAATAGGTATTGTTGTTTTTTTAAATTTAAAAATAATTCATTGGATGAAACGTTAAAAGAAGCTAAAAGTATGAATTCTTATCAACTTGTATGTGATATGGAAATGACACAAAATGATGAACTTAAAAGTTATGAAGTAAAAGTAGATTATTTAAAAAAAGATAAACAAAAATATTATCGAGTAGAACTTTATGATAAAAGTTTAAATCAATCACAAATCATTATAAAAAATAAAAAAGGAGTCTATGTTTTAACACCAACACTTAATCAAATGTTTAAATTTCAAAGTGATTGGCCTGAAAATAGTCCTAAACCATATATTTATCATTATTTAATTCAATTATTAGAAAATAATAAAGTTAAAAAGATTGAAAAAGGATATCAAGTAGAAGCAAAGGTGAAATACCCTAATGATACAAGAATTGTTAAACAAGAAGTTATTTTTGATAAAAAATTAAAACCATTGATTGTTTTATGTCTAGATCAAGATGAGACAGAAATTGTTACTTGTAAAGTAAATGAATTTCATAAAAATAAAAATTTTAAAGAGAAACATTTTAATCAAAATCAAGCATTGAAAGAATCAAAAAAGGATGTCAAAACATCCGCAAATAATGATGTTTTATATCCAGTTTCTCTATTAGGCGCTAAATTAGAAAGTGAAACAGTGTCTTCAATAGAAGGGGATAAAAATCATATTTTAAAATTTAGTGGTGATAAAAGTTTTACAATGGTAGAAACACAAGTAAATGATCAACAAGTAATGCAGTTTTCTAATGATGAAGTGATCGATTTAATAGATGGGTTTGCATATTATCAACCTGGAAAATTATCGATGATGTATCATGGAATGATGTGTTCTTTATATTCACAAGATTTAACGAAAGAAGAAATGCTTTCAGTCATGACAAGTATGCAAACTTCATCGACAAAATAAAGAGATTTCAAATTGAATTATGAAATGGGTTGGATTATACTATTGTTTGGAGGTGTCTTTATGAATTTAAAGCGTGACACGTATGCAATTGTAGATTTAGACCATTTAAAATATAATGTTGAATTAGCACATAGTGAATTTAAAAGACCGTTGATGGCTGTGATTAAAGCGGATGCTTATGGTCATGGGTATAAAGAAGTTGCTAGTTTTTTAAAGGATATTGATTATATTGAAATGTTTGCTGTTGCAACACTTCAAGAAGCAATTGAGTTAAGAGAATTAGGAATTAATAAAGGAATATTGATTTTAGGAGCTATTCCAACAAGTAAAGAAGATATTGATTTAGCTATTAAATATGATATTTCTTTAACAATGGTTTCAGTTGCTTATTTAAAATTATTGGATCATTTAATTGATAAAGGGCAAACATTAAAAGTGCATATTAAATTAGATACAGGAATGCATCGTATTGGTTTAATGTCTAAAGAAGAATTATCAACTTTATTAAAACTAGTTGATCCTGATAAATTTAATGTAGAAGGAATCTTTACACACTTTGCGACAGCTGATGGAGATGATGTTGCTTTTGAAAAACAAAGAAGTTTATTTTATGAAATGATAGGTAATTGTAAATTCAAATATATCCATTGTTGTAATTCAGCAGCGATGACTTATCATCATGATGAAAAATCAAATATGGGAAGATTAGGAATTACCATGTATGGATGTTCACCAAATGGTGAAGAAGAAACAAAATTCAAACAAGTAATGTCACTTTATACAAAAGTAGCAATGATTAAAAAAATACCAGCAGGAGATCAAGTGGGATATGGTTTAACATATACGGCTAAAGAAGATGAATACATTGCAACATTACCAATTGGTTATGCAGATGGTTTTATTAGAAAAAATCAAGGACGCAAGGTTTATATTAATGGTAAATATTATGAAATCGTAGGACGTGTATGTATGGATCAAATGATGGTTAGAGTAGATGAAAATGTAAAAATAGGAGATCGAGTGGAAATTTTTGGTGAACATATTTCTCTTGAAAGTATGGCGAAAGATCTAGATACGATTTCTTATGAAGTTTTATGTTTGATTTCTAAACGTGTACCAAGGGTCTATGTTCAAGATGGACAAGTGAAAGAATTGTTATAAAAACGAACTCAAATATGAGTTCGCTTTTTATTTAAATAATTCAGCAATTCTATAATATGATAAAGAACCAGATTTTTGAACTTTTACTTTTCCGTTTTTCATAACGAATGTTGAAGGAATTGTTCCGTCATCTGTTTTAAAAGTTTTTTGAATGTATGTTGTTGCATTATTTTCTTTAGCTAAATTTACATAATAAATTTTATCACTATGATTTTTTTCTAAATATTTTAAGCAAACATTTTTGTAGTTTAATGTCGTATTATCCTTATCACTACCTACAACGACTACAAAACTATCTTTATCTTTGATTTTTTCTTCTAATTTATCTTGGGAAATTGTTGAAAGTTCAACATGTGTTGCTTGTCTATAAGCAAATAATGCAATAAAAACTACAAATACAAGCCCAAAGACGCTCACTTCTTTCCCGATTTTTAAAAAAATCCATA
>ENA-OQCS01000199-OQCS01000199.1-human-gut-metagenome-genome-assembly--contig:-NODE-199-length-32082-cov-2.964575_pt1 | contig 32082 bp, 57 predicted proteins | sample MGYA00242757_ERZ504575 | MGnify/ENA primary metagenome ERZ504575 (study PRJEB26092, sample SAMD00036297) | human gut metagenome | host: Homo sapiens | study: EMG produced TPA metagenomics assembly of... | reverse complement strand
TAAAAGAGACAGTCAATCGATCCTATTCCATAAAAACACTCAATATCATACTCGCAAATGAATTGATTAGAAATTGTTGAATAAATAAAACGCTAAGAATGTGGAAATTCCATTAGAAAGAATAGAACGACTAAAAACAACACCACATAATTTAATAAAACCACTCCAATCATCCTTTTGTTCACTTTTTACTTCTTCTTTCTTTTCAACTTCTAAAACATCCAAATTTTCAAAATCTTTATTAAAGAAAGAACAAACAATTCCAAAAACAATACCAGGAATCAAGAAAAGAATTGTTCTTTTCATCCCAAATAAATTCATTAAAAAAGCTGTATAAACTGGTCCTAATGTAAAACCAACCTTACCACCAAAAGAGAAAATACTCATTCCTTTTCCTTTGGCATTTTTACTAGAAACACTATTGAAAAGTTTGGCAGCTTGAGGATGGAACATCGCTACTCCAATTCCACTAATAATGACTACAATACATAATCCAAAGAAATTAGAAATAAAACCCGTAACTGCCATTCCACCTGAAGCAAGTAATACGCCTAATGTCATATATAATAGTCTATTATTTTTATCCGATAACATCCCAATAAATGGTTGAACGAAAGCTCCAAAAACATTTGATACCGCAACTAACATGGCAGCTGTTGTATAATCATAATGATATGTTGCAATTAAAAATGGTAATACAGCAGATAAAATACTTTGATTAATGTCTGAACATAAATGTCCTAAAGATAAAACATATTTATAGGGAGATATCCACAAAAAGCACTAAAAAATATAACAATATCAACATTTATATAAGAATATAAAAAAAGATGCCGAAGCATCTTTCTCATTAATAATTTTCTGCATGAACTTCAAAGTATGCTTGTGGATGATTACATACTGGACAAACATCAGGTGCTTTTTCACCAACAACGATATGTCCACAGTTACGACATTCCCAAACTTTGACTTCACTTTTAGCGAAAACTTCTTGCATTTCTACATTATGTAATAAAGCTCTATAACGTTCTTCATGATGTTTTTCAATTTCTCCAACTTCGCGGAATTTAGCAGCAAGTTCTGGGAAACCTTCTTCTTCTGCAGTTTTTGCGAAACCTTCATACATATCAGTCCATTCGTAGTTTTCACCTTCAGCTGCAGCCGCTAAATTTTCTGCTGTATTTCCAATACCATTTAATTCTTTAAACCACATTTTAGCATGTTCTTTTTCATTATCAGCTGTTTTTAAAAATAATGATGAGATTTGTTCAAAACCTTCTTTTTTAGCTTTTGAAGCAAAGTAAGTATATTTATTTCTTGCTTGAGATTCTCCCGAAAATGCTTCCATTAAGTTTTTTTCTGTTTGTGTTCCTGCATATTTATTAGCCATATTATATTTCCTCTTTTCTGTTCCTTGTTAGGAATAATTCCTACTTATATATTAATTCAACTCTTCCTATTTGTCAATAAAAATGAATAGAAATATAAGTGAGGCTATTTAACCTCACTTCGTTCAACCCATTTAATACATACATCTTTTCCATATTATAAACTTTTTTTAAATCTTTATTAATATACAAAAAATCTAACATTTGATTGTTAGATTATTTGACACCGTGTGTTGTATTTTCATCATAATGATATGTATCAACCATTTGATGAACTTCTTTTCTAATATTACTATCTTCATCATAAGCCACTTGATAAAGATGATCTAATTGATCAAAGAAATCATGAGATAACTCAATAGGTTTACCAATATGAATCATCTTATTAGGTGTTGTTTGCATACCTTCTTCTTTCATCAACATTTCTTCATATAACTTTTCACCAGGTCTTAGACCGATAAATTTAATTTCAATATCTACATTTGGCTCTAATCCCGATAATTTAATTAAGTTTTTAGCCATATCTAAAATCTTAACAGGTTTTCCCATATCTAAGACAAAGATTTCCCCACCATGAGCATAAGCACCTGCTTGTAATACAAGTGAAACAGCTTCAGGAATCGTCATAAAATAACGAATAATATCAGGATGAGTAATTGTAATTGGTCCTCCATTTTGAATTTGTTTTTTAAATAATGGAATAACTGATCCATTAGATCCTAATACATTTCCAAAACGTACAGCTACAAATTCTGTTTTTGATTTCTTATCAAATGATTGAACAATCATTTCACATAATCTTTTTGAAGCACCCATAATATTAGTTGGGTTAACAGCTTTATCTGTTGAAATTAAAATAAACTTTTTAACTCCATATTGATCCGCAGCTTTAGCAACATTTAAAGTTCCAAAAACATTATTTTTAATTGCTTCATGTGGTGCATCTTCCATTAAAGGTACATGCTTATGAGCTGCTGCATGATAAACAATATCTGGATGGTAATAAGAAAATAAATCATTGATCTTATTTTGATCTCTAACAGAAGCAATCATTGTTTCTAAATTTAATTTAGGATATTTACGTTGTAATTCTAATTGAATATCATAAGCATTATTTTCATAAATATCTACAATAATTAATTGTTTAGGATGACTCTTAGCAATTTGTCGACATAGCTCACTACCAATAGATCCTCCACCACCAGTAACCATGACAACTTTATCTTGAACATATCCCATAATTTCCTCTAAGTTTACTTTAATAGGATCTCTTCCAAGTAAATCTTGAACTTCTACATCTTTTAATTTTTCTAAAGTAATTTCATCATTTAAGAATTAATAAATACCAGATAATTTTTTTAATTTACATTTAGTTTCTTTACAAATATTTAAAATTTCAGAAACTTCTTTATCATCAATAGAAGGTAAAGCAATATAAATTTCATCTACATGATATTTTTCAGCTTGTTGCAAGATTTCATTTTTTCCTCCAACAACAGGTACATTATGGATTCTTCTTCCTTTTTTAGATAAATCATCATCAATAAAACATACCACTTCTTTATTGATTTTGGTGTAACTAATGTTTCTCTTAAAATCTTTTCACCAGCTGAACCAGCACCAATAATCATGGCACGACTTTCTATATGTTCTCCTCTACCTAATAAATGGTGTCTAGTAGCATATAATCTTAAAAAACGATATCCAAATCTAGCTCCACCAACAAGCATAAGCAAGATAAGTAAATAAAGGAACACCGTACTAATAGGTGGTGTCACCGGACAAATCGTACATAAAATACAATAAACAAGCGTACTTAAAAATGATGCTATAATAACATTTAATAATTCATTGACAGAAGCATATCTCCATAAACTGTCATATAATCTTAATAAGAAAAAAAAAAGATTAAGCTACTTACAATTAAACCACTTAATAAATAATAAGAATATCGTAAAAAGCTTAATTCTATATGACCATTATAAGCAATAATAGATGATAAAAAGAAAGCAATAATGACACTTAAAATATCAAAAGCGACTAAGCAAGTTTTTCTTATTAAAATTTGACTTCTTTCTTTTGTCATAAAATCCCCTCCCTTAATTTTTGACATTTTTTATTTTCACTTTCTAAGTAGAATAATAAAACATTAACTATAGTCAGTATAATGTCCAAAATAAAAATAACAATAATTATTTTGTTCTTTTTACTAAACGACATTATTTGATACTCAACGACACTATCATTCATTTTTTTGTATTCAAATACTACCTTTTCAAACTAATTGATAGATAATATCAATTAGTATTGGAGGAGATTTCATGTCTTTTATTGATATACATGGTCATTATGCTTGGAATATTGATGATGGTATGCCATCTTATGAAGATGCAAGAAAAGCTTTAGAGCTTGCTAGAGAAAATAGAATAAGTGCAAGCGTTGCTACACCACATGTAACTCCTGGTGTTCATACTAAAGATGATATTCATGATTTTATTCAAAAAATTGATGATTTAAGAATGCTAGCAACTGAATATAATATTGATATATTAGATGGCTGTGAATTATTTCTTAATCATGATTATCAAAAAGCTCTAGATCAAAATCTTTTTATTCCTATCGAAAACACACAATATGTATTAGTAGAATTTGATGTACGAAAAGAAATAGGAAATGAACAAGAAATAGAAGAAAGATTATATGATGTACAATTTAAAGGTTATACTCCTATTATTGCTCATGTTGAAAGATATTTTAAAAATGGACTAGATATTGAAAGAGTAAATGGTTTTATTGAAAGTGGTTGTATTATTCAAGTAAATGCTACAAGCTTTTTAGGATATCATGGTAAACAAGCTAAAAAAATAGCTTTTCAACTATTAGATGAAGGCTTGATCCATGTAATTGCTACAGATACGCATCGAGCTACTGGTTCTCGAAAACCTTGTTTAAATAAAATATTTTATTTACTTGAAAAAAAAATATAATTATCATGCTATTCATACTTTAATGTCAGAAAATCCTTTACATATTTTAAAAAATGAATGGTTAGAACCTGTCTATGCAAGAGAATCATTTTTTAAAAAATTAGCTAAAAAACTTAAATCTAAATAATTCAAAAGGAGTCAACAAAGACTCCTTTTATTTATTCCTATAAAAACTTAAAAAGTAAGCGTCAATTTATAAGCATAGAATAAAAGAAGTTTAACAACTTTTATTGTTTAAACTTCTTTTGTAATTTATTAAAATACTTTTTTCTTTTTTAAGATAATAATTGCTAGTAATGATACCAAACATCCCATTGTAAGTAATTCAACTGGTGTTCGATCACCTGTTTTTGTACTTCTTTTTGAGTTGTATTTTTGGCAACAGTCGTTCGTAACATATTTTGTTTATTGTTTGCATCATCTTTTTATCAGTCGTTGGTTTTTGATTTGTATTGTCGTCTTTAGAATTATCTACTGTAAATGTTGTTTCAACATTTCCTAATGTAGAAGTAATTTTAATAGTATATTCTCCATTATCTAATGTTTTTAAATATTCTTCACTTAAAATAATGTTTACTTTGTTAGAAACATTTTCAATTGTATAGTATTTTGTATCTAATTCTTTACCATTAACAAATACTTTTAAAACATTTCCTTTAGAAATATTCATTGTAAATTTCAATGGTTTTGAATCTTTAACATCATATTTACTATTTTCACCAGCAATAATTTGTGCTCTTTCTTGAACATTAATTAAAGCTGTTCCAACTTTACCATCAATTTCTGAATATTTAACACTTACTTCTTTTGTATCTTTTGTGATTTTTTCTTTTGGATTTTCAAATACCCACCTCAGGTAATTTAATTGTATCTAATGTATCACCAACGAAACCATTTAATTCTAATCCAGATTTTTCTAAATCTTTTTCGAAAATTCTTTCTTCAACTGTAAGTAAAACTTCTCTTCTTGTTCTTGCAGCTGTTGTATTTCCTTTTTCATATACTGTGTAATATAAATTATATGTTCCTGGTTTTAATGATTTTAAGGCTTCTTGATCATCTTTACCTGTACATAATAGTGATACATGTGTATTTCCACCAACATTTGTGAACATTGGTTCATCATTAATAGAGTAATCAACAACAGTTCCTTCATCAACAGTAATACCTGCTAATAAATCTGGCATGTCTCCTTCTGTCATCGTAACATCTTTTTCACCACTAATTTTATAAGCATTTGCATAGAAAGTATCCGCATCTTTTTGTTGTTGTTCATTTCTAGCATAGCGAACATAATCTACTTCAAATTTTGTTCCTGCTAAGTTTTCACCTGCAGCACCAGGCCAAGCTCCACCTAAAGCCAAATTAAATTCAATATATTGCGGTCTATCGATACATTCTAAAGCTCTTTGATCATCACTATAATCAACTGTTCTTACAATTTGATCATCTACATACCATTCAATTTTTCCTTTTGACCAATTGATTCCAAAAACATGATAATCATCATTAAAGATACCACTTGGTAATGTATAACAAGTACCATGTCCAGCATACTTTCCATCATCTTCACCATTAGTACCATAATGAAGTGTTTGATAAACTTGTTTATTACCATTAACCCCACCAGCAGTTCCATTACCAATTAATTCCATGATATCTATTTCACCACTATCGGGCCATCCAATACCTTGAGCAATGTTACCATCTAAATGAAAATCAGAACCTAAGGTCCAAAACGCTGGAAATACTGCTTGACCTTTAGGTAATTTAGCTTTCATTTCAATTCTTCCATATAAGAATTCTTGTTTACCATGAGTTCTTACACTTCCTGAATCATAAATAACTTTTCTTGTTGTATCTCCTTGTGTTACTTCATATTGATCTTCTGTTTTTCTATTTGTTGCTTTAATAACTAAATTTCCATCTTCAAGATAAACATTATCTTTACTATTTGTATAATGTTGTTGTTCTAAACCACGAATATGTCCTAATTCATAACCCCAATTCTTTTTATCTAATTCACTTTCATTAAATTCATCAGCCCATACAAGATTATAATTTTCATCTTCATTTGTCACTTCTGTTAAAGAAACATTATCAACAAATACTTTTCCTTTGTATGTAGCATCACTTGTTGATTCAGTCCATTTCATAAAACAAACTGTTAAATCAGTAGAATTTTTACCATTAAAAATACTTTCTTGGTCTCCTGTATCGATATCTAATTCAATATCTTGATATTGTCCTTTATTTTCTTCTGTACATTTTACTGTAATTTCATTGTTATTTACAAGATATTGTGCATTCTTTTTTAAGTTGACAAACATTGTTTGTCCTACTTCTGTTAATTGCACTTTTGCCTTTAGTTTATATTTTGTATTTTTCTTTAAATTAACTGTTTGATAAATATTAGCATTTCCATTATTTTCTGGTAAAAAACCACACCAGCTTCCTTCATATGAACATCCTGGCCATTTTGTAAATCTTGCATTTGTGACTTGCCATGATGTACGACTATTTATTTCATAGCCAGATGAAGGATTTGTTCCATTTTCAAAAGAACCATTTTTAATAAGTTCTCGATCTAATTCAATTAAATCTTGTTTACCATTAGGTAAAACAGTAAGTATAACTGCTCTTCTTGTTGATGGTTTTGTAGAATCAGTACTACTTCTAGCTGTATAGTATAAGTTATATTTACCCGGTTTTAATTTCTTTAATCTTTGTTTATCATTTTTACCTGAACAAACTAAATCAACAGAAGTAAGTCCACCTTTTGATTTAAATGAATATTCATTATCAATTGAATAATCTAAAATACTATCCTGATCAGAAGTCACACCTTCCAATAAATTAGGTGTTTCACCTTCTGTCATTGTCACATCATGTTCACCATTGATTTTGATTGCATTTTCATAGTATTCCTTAGAATCTGCTTTTTGTTGAGCATTTTGACCATAATAAACATAATCAATTTCATATTTTTGCCCTGCAAGATTATCTCCAGCATCTCCAGCCCAGTTTCCACCAGTTGCTAGATTCATTTGAATATATTGTGGTCTGTTAAAACATCTTTTATATTCTTCATTATTGCTATAATCAATAGATCCTACAATTTTATTATCAACATAAAATTCCATTTTATTTTTAGACCAATTAAGACCAAAAATATGATAATCATCATTAAAGATGCCTTTTGGTAATGTATATGTTGAAATAGATTTTGAATGATCTACATCTGCAGCTGAACCAGCATGTAAAGTTTGATAAACTTTCTTATTGCTTTTTCCATTTAAGTCTTCATTTTCTGCACCAATCATTTCCATGATATCGATTTCACCGCAAACTGGCCACGAAGCACCTTGTTCACTGCTAATTCTACCATCTAACGTAAAATCTGAACCTAATGTCCAAAAAGCAGGGAAAGCACCTTTTCCTTTAGGAAGTTTTGCTTTCATTTCAATTCTTCCATATAAAAATTCTCTTTTCCCATGAGTTCTAATACTTCCTGAATTATAAATAACTTGTCTATTGCCTCTAGGATTTTTATATTGATCTTTCTTTATCTCTATTAGTTACTTGTAAAACTAATTGTCCATCTTTTACATAAACATTTTCTGGATCATTTACATAATGTTCTTGTTCAACACCTCTTATTGAACCTAATTCATAATCCCAATTTGAAGTATCTAATTGACCTTTATTAAAATCATCAGCCCAAACCATTTCATATTGATCATCTTCTGAAGCATTGCTTACTTCTTTAACGGATACATCATCGATCCACACTTCTTCTTGAATAATATCTTGGTTACCATTTTCTTCTGTCCATTTAATAAAAGCAATAGATCCAGAAGTATTATCACCTGAATTAAAGTAAATTCTATATCTTGATATTGACCTGCTTTATCTTCTGATGAAGAAATCGTCGTTTCAATCGTTTTTCCATTATTATCTTTTAATCCTGCACTTAATTGACCGTTTTTTACTGCTAAAAATACTTGACCTTTCGCATTAGAAATTTTTACTTTTCCTTTAACAACATAATCTGTATTTTTCTTAAAACTTACTACTTGATAAACTGCTGCATTATTAGAATTAGATGGTAACTTTCCATAATAATTTCCATCACTTTCTCCAAATGTACCTGTTCCTGTTTTTTTCCATGAACCACCATTATTATCAAACCCACCATTGTAATTAAATCACTTTTACGTTCTAATTCGATTAAATCATGTTCATGTGCAACACCTGTTTCTTGACTTGGTGTTTCAGCAAAGATCGTTGCTGAATACGAACTAAGCATTGACATTGATGTCAATACGGATAAAACAACTTTACTTATTTTTTTGTTTTTCATAAAATTTTCCCTTTCTTTTGTTGTTACCGCTTCCATTAGAGTATTATCGCATAATTTTAGTAAAAGTCAATCTATTATTTATTATTTATAACTATTTTTTTACTAAAAATAAATTCTAATGGGCTATTTTATAAAATTTTATATCAAATAAGTTCGATTGTTTCTTTAGTAAATACATTATATTTTTTATTATCTTTTAGTAAAAAAAAAAGAACTCCCGTTTGGAAGTTCCTCTATATTATAATTCTTCACCATTAGAAGCAATAACTTTCTTATACCAATCATAAGAATCTTTTTTTACTTCTTTTCTAATGTTCCATTACCTTCATTATCTCTATCTACATAGATAAATCCGTAACGTTTTTCATTTCACCTGTTGTAAATGAAACACAGTCAATACATCCCCATGGAGTATATCCCATTAAATCAACACCATCTTCTTCAACAGCTTTTTTCATTTCTTCGATATGAGCTCTTAAGTAATCAATACGATATGGATCATGACAAGAACCATCTTCTTCTTTAACATCAATTGCTCCAAAACCATTTTCTACAATAAATAATGGTTTTTCATATCTTTCATAGAACATATTTAATGCATATCTTAATCCTTCTGGATCAATAGCCCATCCCCAATCTGATTCTTTAATATATGGGTTTTTAACTGAATGTTCACTTGAACCATCTGTTGATTTTGAAACATCTTTTGTGACTGTTGAATCTACAACATTTGTCATATAATAACTAAAGCCAATATAATCAACAGTACCTTCAGCTAATGCTTTTTTATCTTCTTCAGTGATATCAATATTGAATCCTTTTCTTTCAAACATTTTTAAAGCATAAGCAGGATAATGTCCACGACATTGTACATCGCAGAAGAAGAAACGATCATGCATTTGTTGTTGTGCTAATACTTGATCGGCTGGACGACAACTAAATGGATAAATTGGAACCATAGAAATCATATTTCCAATTTTGAAATCAGGATTGATTTCTTTACCAATTTTTACTGCTTTAGCAGATGCTACTAATGTATGATGTCCACAGATATACATTGCTTCTTCTGGATTATCATAGTTTCCAAAATGAGCTCCACTGTTTGTCCAACCAAAGATATCGTTTTTAAAGTTCATTTGGTTATTGATTTCATTGAAAGTCATCCAATATTTAACTTTGTTTTATATCTTTTGAAACATACTTCTGCAAATTTAACAAAGAAATCAATTGTTTTACGGTTCATAAATCCACCGTATTCTTTAGCTAAATGATAAGGCATTTCAAAATGTGATAATGTAATAACAGGTTCAATACCATATTTTAATAATTCATCAAAAACATCATCATAGAATTGTAATCCTTCTTCATTAGGTTCTTCTTCATCCCCTAATGGGAAAATTCTTGTCCAAGCAATAGAAGTTCTAAAACATTTAAATCCCATATCCGCAAACATAGCAATATCTTCTTTATAGTGTCCATAGAAATCAATTCCTACATGATTTGGATAATATTTTCCTTCTACAACACCATCAGTGATTTCTCTAGGTACACCATGTGCTCCTGCAGTCATAACATCCGCTACAGAGTATCCTTTAGAAGTATTTAATACTCCTCCTTCAAATTGGTGAGCAGCTAACGCTCCACCCCATAAAAAATCTTTTTTTAACATAGTTTTCTCCTCCACTATTTATATTTGATTTTATAAGTTAAAATAATTGAAGCAAAAACAAAAGTAATTGCATTTGCGCCAATCAAATTATAATCTCGTATGTTAATACCATGAATAATCCATAAAAATACTCCTAAAACAAAAGCAACATACATTCCAAGTGAAATACTTGATGTATCTTTAGTTTTAATAACTTGGTATGCTTGTGGCAAAAATGAAATTGTTGTTAAAATAGCAGCAATAGTACCAATCATTTTTGATTCCTCCTTTTCTACAAAACTAAAATAATTTATAAAAAAGAACTTATCAAGTGATAAAGCATACTAAGAAATAACATAACAAAATTATTCTTAAAGGATAAAAAACAATGTTACATTGTAACATTGTCAACCTTCTTGATTAAAGATACGGCCATAAAGATTATCTAATTCTTTTGATTGCTTTAAATCATTTGATATAAGAATAGTATAAATCAAATCAAAAATATATTTTAAAGAAATATAGAAAATCATGTCTTTTAAACTTTCAAATTCTTCATGGATAATTCCATATAAAACATAAGGTGTTTTTAAAGATAATTCTTTGGCTTGTTTAGATGTAATCACAATAAAAGGAATCTTTCTTTCTCTTAAAATATCAACTACTCTTAATAAATGCTTATTTTTACCATATTTACTCACAAGTATAATTGTATGATCCTTTTCTACATTAAAACTTAGCCAAAGTTGTTTATCATGATTATGATAAACATTAACAATCTTATTAACACTCGATAATAAATGACTTGCGTAATCACCAATAGTAGAATTTGTATCATTTGCAATAATATCAATATATTTATTTTTAGAAATCATAGAAATTATGTGGTTAAATGTGGTAGGGTCAATATTATCTTTTGTTTGATGAATAATACCACATTCAATTTCTGTAAGTTTATTTTTTACAGAATAAAGATTTTCATGAGATTGAATATGCATATTAGAAAGATAATACTGATTTAAAAAAGAATGAATATTAATTTTAAAATCATTATAACTTTCAAAACCTATCTTTTTTACAAAACGAATAATAGCTGTTGGACTTGTGAATGTTTCTTTAGCAAGTTGATGTGAAGAAGTAAAGGGATTTCTTCACTATGTTCAAGTATGTATCTAGCAATAAACAAATCATTTTCATTTAATTTATAATCTTTTTCTAACTGTTTTAAAATCATAAAATCACCTCATTTTTATTATAATATTAAAACTGATAAACATCTTCACCTAATAGATTTAAAGCATTTAAATCAATAATTTGATAAGTACCACGTTTAATTTTCTTTATATATTTCTTATCTAAAAATAATTGAAGAACACGTTGGAGTTGACGATAACTACAACCTATCAATTCAGCAACGACTACAAAATTATCTTGAACAATATAATCTTTATGAGAAACAACAAAGTAAGCCGCTAATCTATTTTCAACTGGATAATTTAATGAAATAGACTGATTCTGAGTTGATTTAGAAAGCTTGCTGGCAAGATTTTTTGCGATGGTTTTCATAAAGAAAACATCATTCATTAATATTTCATGATATTTAGAAAGGGAAATAGTTGCATAAATACAATCTTCATAAGCAATCACATTATTAATAATAGGAGATTGAGTGATAAATTCTAAATCACCAATAATAGAGTAGGGACTATTAAAACTGCATAACATACTATTTCCATTCGCATTAATATGGTTTACTTTCATTTTTCCTCTTAAAAGAATATAAATATAATTAAGCTTTTCACCTTGATGTAATAAATATTCGTCTTTATTTAATTTTTTGATTTCAATATATTGATAATTATCAACGTGAAGAATTTCTAATTTTTTTTAATTCATTTAAATAATTCATCTAAATCACCATCACCAATATGACATATGTCGTATTTATAATCAAGTTCAATCACTATAATTCTTTCTGGAGGTGATCTTGATGGATTTTGTATTAGCCACATTATGTGGGATTATTGTAACGACAATGAATGTATTTAATGGGCAATTATCAGATTATACAGGGGTCTATTTATCAACAGTTATCATTCATTTAGTGGTTTAGTTACTTTTTTAATTATTATGAAAATCAAAGATAAGAAAGTTTGTTTTAAAAAACAAATTCCTTTATATATGTATTGTGGAGGATGTATTGGGGTATTAACTGTTATTTTTAATGTTTTTGCGATTGGTAAGATAGGAGCTTCTTTAATGACAGCACTAGGATTATTAGGACAAATGATGACATCTTTGTTGTTAGAAAATAAGGGATGGCTAGCGACATCTATTCGAAAATTAAATATAGGAAAGATCATAGGATTAGCAGTTGTTTGTTTAGGAATAGGAGTGATGTTATTATGATTTCTATTATATTTTCTATTCTATCAGGAGTTACAATTGTTTTAAGCCGTAGTGTCAATGGGATGCTTTCTAAGAAAATGGGAGCTTATCAAGGAACGTTTTTATAATTACTTTACAGGCTTTATAACAAGTTTGATTTTAATGCTTGTTTTGATGATTGTTGGTGTTCAACATATAAATATTTCTTTAGATAAAACGAATTTGATGATGTATTTAGGTGGAATCATAGGGGTTTTTAATATCTTGATTTTAAATATTATTGTTCCTAGAATATCACCTGTTATCCTTACTTTATTAAGCTTTATTGGACAACTTGTCAGTGGGATGGTGATTGATGCTTTTGTATATAACATGTTTTCTATTTCAAAAATTTTAGGATGTTTGATTGTTATTGCTGGTTTAGTGATTTATCAATTAAGTGAAGAAAAAGCATAAAAGAAGATCAGTTTAGATCTTCTTTTTGCTTAATATGAGCTTTTCTTTTTCTGATCTTTTTAATTGTTTAATTTGATACTCTCTTTTTAAAGCCTCGCTTTTATGTTCAAAAGTTTCAAAATAAACAAGTTCGACTGGTCTTCTTGCCTTTGTATATTTAGCACCTTTACCAGCGTTATGGGCTTCAATACGTTTTTCTAACTGATTTGTCCAACCAGTATAAAGTGTTTGATCACGACATCTTACGATATAAACGTAATTATTTTGTTGTTGAGCCAAAGCCACCATTTCTTTCTTCAGTGACATCATCATCTTCAACAATTCCAAATTCAAAGAAAATACCTTGAACCATTCCTTGTCCTGCTTTTAAAGAAAGAGATTTATCTTCATTACTATCATTTGTAAGTTTTACAAACATATGACCTTCATTATCACTATTATAATAATCACTATCAATAATACCTACTGTATTATTAAGTTGTAAACGATATTTAAATCCTAAACCACTACGAGGATATAAACCTAATACCCAACCATTTTCAATACGCACACGAATACCTGTAGGAATTTTAATAGTTTGTCCTGGATTTAATTCAAAATCAATAGGACTATAGAAATCATATCCAGCTGATCCTTTTGTGGCACGTTTTGGAAGTTGGATGGAATGATAGATTTCTTCTACTTCTTTTCATTATATTGAGGAAATGAATCCATGAAATCATTTTTAAATTGGTTATATGATACTTTTTCAAATTTTGCGATTTTTTTCATAATTTTTCTCCTTTTTACTTCTCTATTATAGAGGAAAAAAGAAAACAAGAAAATAAATAATTTCATCACTTGACATAGGGAAATGAGATTGTTATTATATGTGTAAATTATAAGATATAGTATTAAATACTACATAAGATAGTTAAAAGAGGTAATGTGTATGAAAAGAACAAAATTAGATGATCGTGTTTTACCTGTTTATACAAAAGGTGAAGAAATATTTAATATGGTAACTCATATTGTAGGTGGGGCGATGGGAATAGCCGCATTAGTTTTATGTATTATCTTTTGTCATGATGGTTATGGCTTATTTTCAGGGATTGTTTATGGAATTTCGATGATTCTTCTTTATACAATGTCAGCTATCTATCATGGTTTATCACCTAAGCTTAAAGCAAAGAAGTTTTCCAAATTATGGATCATTGCAGTATCTTTGTATTGATTGCGGGAACTTACACACCTGTTTTACTTTGTTCAATAAGAGAAGTTGACGCTAAATGGGCTTGGATTTTATTTGCAGTCATATGGATCATGACAGTGATTGGAATTACGTTAAATGCAATCGATATTAAAAAATATCAAACTTTTTCAATGATTTGTTATTTAGTGATGGGTTGGTGTATTATTTTTAAAATCAATCTCTTACCACAAGCAGTAGGAATGAATGGTATTTGGTTACTTGTTTCAGGAGGACTTGCTTATACAATTGGTGTTATTTTCTATGTATTACAAAATAAGATTAAATATATGCATAGTATTTGGCATTTATGGATTTTAGTTGGTTCTATCTTACATTTTTTATGTATTATCTTATATGTTCTTTAGAATTTATAAAAATCATAAATATATTTTTTACAAAGTCCTTTGTTTATATAAACATTGGATTTTTTTTGTTTTGTAAAAACGTAAAAGAACTATAAAATCAATATTATTTGTGATAGAATGGATTGGACGTCGAATTATTTTAAGTAAAATAATTGAAAAAAAAAAGTATGGGCCAATAGAGCATAAAAGTATATTTTTTTTTTGATTGGCTATAATACAAATACATAAAAAATACGAAAGGGGATATTTGGCGTGAAAATAATAAAAAGAAATGGGCAAGAAGCAATTTTTGATGAAGTAAAAATTACCAATGCAATTATTGGTGCTAATAAAGAAGTTGTTGAAACAGAAAGACTTTCTGAAGAAGAAATAGATAATATTACAAATGACATTAAATATAAATGTCAAAAAATGAAAAGAGCATTAAGCGTTGAAGAAATTCAAAACTTAGTAGAAGATGAATTAATGAAATTAAATGCTTTTTCTGTTGCCAGAAAGTATATTACATATCGTTTTCAAAGAGCACTAGCAAGACAATCTAATACAACTGATGATCAAATTTTAAGTTTGATTGAATGTGCAAATGAAGAAGTTAAACAAGAAAACTCTAATAAAAACCCTACAGTAAATAGTGTACAAAGAGATTATATGGCTGGAGAAGTTAGTAAAGATTTAACAAGAAGAATTTTACTTCCAGAAGATATTGTAAAAGCACATGATGAAGGATTGATTCATTTCCATGATGCTGATTATTTCTCTCAACATATGCATAACTGTGATTTAGTAAATCTAGAAGATATGTTACAAAATGGAACAGTTATTTCAGAAACAATGATTGAAAAACCAAAGAGTTTTTCTACTGCATGTAATGTAGCTACTCAAATTATTGCTCAAGTAGCAAGTTCTCAATATGGGGGACAAAGTATTACATTATCTCATTTAGCACCATTTGTTGATGTAAGTAGACAAAAATTTAGAAAAGAAGTTAAAGAAGAATTTGAAACTATTGGTTTAGAATTAGATGATGAAAAATCAATGCTTTAGCTGAAGAACGTTTGAAAAAAGAAATTACTAAAGGGGTACAAACAATTCAATATCAAGTTGTTACTTTAATGACAACAAATGGACAAGCACCATTTATTACTGTCTTCATGTATTTAAATGAAGTACCTGAAGGACGTTTAAGAGATGACCTTGCTATGATCATTGAAGAAACACTTAAACAAAGAATGAAAGGTGTTAAAAATGAAAAAGGTGTTTATATTACACCAGCATTCCCTAAATTAATCTATGCTTTACAAGAAAACAATATTGAACCTAATAGCCAATATTATTATTTAACAGAACTTGCTGCAAGATGTTCAGCAAAACGTTTAGTTCCTGATTATATTTCTGAAAAAGTAATGAAAGAATTAAAAGTTGATCAAAATGGAAATGGTCAATGTTATCCATCAATGGGATGTAGATCTTTCTTGACACCTTATATTGATGAAAATGGTAAACCAAAATACTATGGACGTTTCAATCAAGGAGTTGTGACAATCAACTTAGTTGATGTGGCTTGTTCATCAAAAAGAGATATGAACAAATTCTGGCAAATCTTTGATGAAAGATTAGATTTATGTTATAGAGCTTTAATGTGTAGACATGAACGTTTAAAAGGAACACCAAGTGATGTGGCACCTATTTTATGGCAACACGGAGCATTGGCTCGTCTTAAAAAAGGTGAAACAATTGATAAATTATTATACGGTGGTTATTCAACAATTTCTCTTGGATATGCTGGATTATATGAATGTGTTAAATATATGACAGGTAAATCACATACAGATCCAAGTGCAACACCATTTGCAATCGAAGTGATGCAACATTTAAATGACGCATGTGCAAAATGGAAAGAAAAAGAAAATATTGATTTTTCACTTTATGGAACACCAATTGAATCAACAACTTATAAATTTGCGAAATGTTTACAAAAACGTTTTGGTAAATTGAAGGTGTTACAGATAAAAACTATATTACAAACAGTTATCATATCCATGTAACAGAACATATTAACGCCTTTGATAAATTAACATTTGAATCTCAATTCCAAAAATTATCACCAGGTGGAGCTATTTCTTATGTAGAAGTTCCAGATATGCAAGATAATATTGATGCGGTATTAGCAGTTATGAAACATATTTATAATAATATTATGTATGCTGAATTAAATACAAAGAGTGATTATTGTATGGCTTGTGGATATGATGGAGAAATCCAAATTGAAAAAGATGAAAATGGTAAACTTATTTGGGTATGTCCAAACTGTGGAAATAAAAACCAAGATATGATGTCTGTTGCTAGACGTACATGTGGTTATATTGGAACACAATTCTGGAATCAAGGAAGAACACAAGAAATCAAAGAACGTGTATTACACTTATAGAGATGAAATTTTCATCTCTTTTTTCTATTTATTAACCAAAAAACAAAGAATGGAAAATGGTAAACAAGTTGTTGATGGAAATCTTGAAGGTATTAAAAAATCTTTAGAGGGCTCTCTTAAAGAATTAAAAACAGATTATATTGATTTGTATTATTTACATCGCGTTGATCCTAATGTACCAATTGAAGATATTGCGTATTTAATGAAGGATTTTATTAAACAAGGGAAAATCAAACATTGGGGATTATCAGAAGCAAAAATTGAAACCAAGCCCATGCAATATGTTCTTTAACAGCCGTAGAGAGTGAATATTCAATGATGTGGAGAGAACCAGAAGATAAGCTTATTCCTTTACTTGAAGAACTAGGTATTGGTTTTGTTCCTTTTGCTCCATTATGTAAAGGATTTTTAAGTGATGCTTATGATAAAAATGGTTTTCATGCAAAATTAAATGCACCAAGACTTAGTGAGAAGCGCTTAAAAAGAATCAAGTAGTTGTTGATTTAGTTAATAAAATTGCAAAAGAAAAAAAGGCAACAGTTGCACAAATTTCTTTGGCTTGGGTATTAGTACAAAAAGATTTTATTGTACCTATTCCAGGAACAACAAAGTTGGAAAGATTAAAAGAAAATATTAAAGCAACCGAAATCAAATTTACAAAAGTAGAAGCTGAATCAATGAATGAAGCATTATCTCAAATGGATATCGAAAGTAGAAGATTTGAACCAGGTTTTGATTTTGAAAAAAGAGTTGGTTTATAAAGGCGAGACATTCTCGCGTTTTTTTATTATGAAAAAAATTTAATGAATTGATAAATTTGTAAAAATATGTCGATTATATCCAAAAAATATGTAATACTGAAAGAAGTGAGGAAAGGAGAATAAGGTGAAAGATATTTATTTATTACTAACAAAATCAGATACTTTTATTTCTAAAGCAATTTATTTAATGACGCAAGACAGTTATACACATATTTCTATCTCTTTTGAAGAAAATTTACAACCGATGTATAGTTGTGCTAGAAAATATACTTACTCTCCAATTCCTGCAGGAATTAGAAATGAGTCATTTGAAAAGGGATTCTATAATAAAAATCAACATATTCCTTGTGCATTATATAGACTTACTGTTAAGAAAGAGATATATTATAAAGCAAAATTTATTTTAGAATCTATTTTAAATCATTCTCAAGATTATAAATATAATATAATGGGATTGATCTTATGTAAATTGGAAGTTCCTTATCGTAGAAATCATTATTATTTCTGTTCAGATTTGTAAGTGAAATCTTGGCTTATAGTCAAGCTATAGAATTACCTAAGCTTCCTTGTTTAATGAAACCATCGGATTATTTATTATTTGAAGAATTAGAGTGTTTATATCAAGGAAATATTGGAGAACTTATAAAATATAGAGGTTTATGTTAAAGGATGATACATCCTTTTTATTATATCAATAGAATCTATAAAAAATTGTTGTATAATAGGAAAATATGAAAAGAGGAATTGAAATGAATTATGCAGAAATTAAGAATTTTGATATCGCTAATGGCTTAGGAGTTAGAGTTTCTTTATTTGTATCAGGATGCACGCATCACTGTAAGAATTGTTTTAATCAAATGACATGGGATTTTAAATATGGAAAAGAGTTTAATCAAGAAGTAGAAGATTTAATTATAGATTATTTAAAACCAGAACATATAACAGGATTGTCTTTACTTGGAGGAGAACCAATGGAACCAAGTAATCAAAGAGCGTTATTACCATTTATTAAAAGAGTGAAAGAACTTTATCCACAAAAGGATATTTGGTGTTATACAGGTTATCTCTTTGATCAAGAACTTTTAAGTGAAGTCGAGCAAGATGTGAAGTAACTGATGAATTGTTATCTTATATCGATGTTCTAGTAGATGGTAAGTTTATTGAAGAACTTAAAGATTTAAGTTTAAAGTTTAGAGGATCGTCTAATCAAAGAATTATAGATGTTAAACAAAGTTTAGAAAAAGATGAAATTATTTTATATAAAGATTTGAATGAAAATAGAAATTTTCAAAAATATGAATAAGACGATATACACTACATAATTAGATAAAATTATGCTATAATATTTTCGTTAATTATAGAGGGAGTAGAATATGATAGGATTTTATAGTTATACTGTCATTCTTACATATTTATCATTAGTTTTTGCAATGGTAGGAATCCACTTATCAGTCATTGGAATTTATCAATGGTCATTTATTTGTTTAATGATGTGTGGTATTTGTGATACCTTCGATGGAATGGTCGCAAGAAGTAAGAAAAATCGTACAGAAGAAGAAAAGAAGTTTGGGATTCAAATAGATTCTTTATGTGATCTTATTTCTTTTGGTGTTTTTCCAGCAATACTAGGATATAATTTAGGATTATCTTCAGTAGGATGGCTTGCTATTGAAATACTTTATGTATTAGCAGCAGTTATTCGTTTAGCTTATTTTAATGTTACTGAAGAAACAAGACAGCAACAAACAACAGAAAAAAGAAGTATTATCAAGGTTTACCAGTTACAACTTCAGCCTTTATTTTACCTTTTGCATTTGCTTTAAGATATGTTATTTTTGGTTTAGATTACTTATATGGAACTTTAATGTTAATTACAGGTATTTTATTTGTTGTTGATTTTAAAGTGCCAAAATTAAAAGGGAAAGGAATTATTGCACTTGGTGTTCTAGTTGTTATTGAACTTGTGCAAATTCTTTGTTTTTCATGATTAAAGATCGTCAAGGACATATCGTTAAAGAATTAGAGGGTCAAAATAAATTATTAAAAAAATTATATAGCACATCTGCTGGTAGATGTGCTTTAAAAATCTTAGTATCACCATTTGTTACACACTTAGGTGGTTTATATATGTCTTCACCATTTTCAAAGACAAGTATTTCTTCGTTTATTAAAAACAATGATATTGATATGAGTCAATATGAAGAAAAGAAATATAAAAGTTATAACGATTTCTTTACAAGAAGAATAAAGGATGGTCAAAGACCATTTGACAATTCTAAAGATGTATTGATGGCACCTGCTGATAGTAAACTTACTTACTATCCAATAAATGATGATACGATTTTAGAAATCAAGGATACAAAATACCAATTAAAAGATTTATTACAAGATGAAACATTAGCTAAAGAATATGATGGTGGAATATGTCTTGTATTTCGTTTAGCTGTTGATGATTATCATCGTTATAGTTATGTAGATGATGGTCAAATTGTTTCCCATAAGAAAATCAAAGGTATTTTTCATACTGTTAATCCTATCGCAAATGATTATTATCCTATATACAAAATGAATAGTAGAGAGTACACTGTGATTGATTCAAATAACTTTGGTAGAATGATTCAAATGGAAGTAGGAGCAATGATGGTTGGTAAAATTGTCAATTATAAACATAGTATTGCTACTAAAGGAGAAGAAAAAGGTTATTTTGAATTTGGTGGATCAACAGTTGTATTGATTTTGAAAAAAGATACTGTCAAAATAGATGATGATATTATAAATAATTCTAGTGAGAACATTGAAACAAGAGTATTACTAGGACAAACGATAGGACATAAAGGGGTGTAAAGATGTCGAAGGTTATAGCAATTACAAATCAAAAGGGTGGTGTTGGTAAAACAACGACAAGCGTTAATTTATCAGCTGCACTTGCGAAGATGAATTATAAAGTGTTACTTATAGATATGGATCCTCAAGCAAATGCAACACAAGGTATTGGTATCGATAGAGATTATATTGAATTATCAACATATCATGTTTTAACAGGAGAAGTTGGTTTAGAAAAAGTAATTCAACATTCTTATATTGAAAATCTAGATGTTGCACCAGGAGAAATTGATCTTGCAGGAATCGATTTAGAATTAGCACATGTAAAACAAGGAAGAGAAGTGCGTTTAAAACAATCATTAGATAAAATTAAAGATTATTATGACTTTGTTTTTATTGATTGTCCACCGGCCCTTGGTTTATTAAATACAAATGCATTAACTTCATGTGATACAGTACTTATCCCAGTACAATGTGAATACTATGCACTTGAAGGTTTAACACAATTGTTAAATACAATTAAATTAACACAAAATCATTTTAATAAAAAACTTCTATTGAAGGTTTATTATTAACAATGTTAGATCAACGTACAAATTTAGGATTGGAAGTTTCTCAAGAAGTAAGAAAGTATTTTAAAGAAAAAGTTTATAAAACTGTTATTCCAAGAAATATTAAATTATCTGAAGCACCAAGTGCAGGAATCTGTATTTTTGATTATGATGGATCTTCTGTTGGGGCTCAAGCTTATAAAGAACTTGCAAAGGAAGTGTTGAGTAGAAATGGCTGAGAAAAAGAAAAAATTAAATAAAGGATTAGATGCTATTTTTGGTGGAGATATTACATCATTAATTGATGATATTGAACATAATACACCTGAAAGTAGTCAAGAAAAAATCAAATTAGATGAAATTAGACCTAATCCTTATCAACCAAGAAAAGTATTTGATGAACAAGCTTTAAATGAACTTGCATTATCGATTCAAGAACATGGTATTTTCCAACCAGTTATTTTAAAGAAATCCGTTCAAGGATATGAAATTGTTGCTGGTGAAAGAAGATGCCGTGCAGCAAGAATGGCACATTTAGAAGAAGTTCCAGCAATTATTGTTGATTTTAGTGATCAACAAATGATGGAAATTGCTTTATTAGAAAATATTCAAAGAGAAGATTTAAATGCCATCGAAGAAGCACAAGCTTATCAAACGATGATGGAAAAACTTAAACTTACACAAAATGAATTAGCTAAACGTATTGGAAAATCAAGAACACATATTACAAATACACTTAGATTATTGAACTTACCTGAAAAGATTCAAGAATATGTATTAGATGGTTCTTTATCAATGGGACATGCAAGAGCTTTAATTACATTGGATAAAGAAAGAGCATTAAAGATTGCTAAAAGAGTTATTGATGAAAAGTTATCTGTTAGAGATGTTGAAAATATTGTGAAAGGCTTTGAACTTCAAGAAGCTAGAAAGAATAAACCTAAGGTTGAAAAACCTAAAGAATATCAATATGTTGAAGGATTACTTAGAAAAAAATATCGTACAAGAATCAAAGTAGATGATAAGTCTATTACAATTAAATACTCTGACACAGATGATTTAAATAGATTATTAGAATTAATGGGTGTTATTGAAGAAAAGTTAAAACTTGGGTAAAACAAAGTTCTATGCGAAAAAAACATAGTAGAATGCAAAATCAATATTGTACATTCTTACTTTTTATCTCAAAATAAAAGTAAGAAAAGAGGGAAATACAATGGAATATCAAACATTAAATAATGGGTTAAAAATGCCTATAATAGGTTTTGGTGTCTTTAGAGTACCAGATAAAAAGAATGTGAAGAATCAGTATATCAAGCAATTAAAGCAGGATATCGTTTAATTGATACAGCAGCTTCTTATATCAATGAAGATGCGGTTGGTGCAGGTGTTAAACGTGCTATTGAAGAAGGTGTTTGTACTAGAAAAGATTTATTTATTACTTCTAAGATGTGGGTACAAGATATGAAAAACTATGAAACTGCGAAGAGAGCAATTGATGCATCGATTGAAAAAAGCGGTTTGGGTTATTTGGATTTATATCTTTTACATCAAGCGATGGGTGATTACTTTAGTGCATGGAGGGCTATGGAAGATGCGTATAAAGAAGGAAAATTAAAAGCAATCGGTGTTTCTAACTTCTATGCACATGTTCTTGTCAATTTTGTAAATACAGTAGAAATCAAACCAATGGTCAATCAAGTAGAACTCCATCCATATTACACACAAGAAAAAGCTCTAGAAACAATGAAATATTATAATGTTGTTCCTGAAGCATGGGCACCATTAGGTGGAGGAAGATATAATCCATTTGAAGATGAAAATGTTAAAAGGAATTGCAGAAAAATATAATAAATCAGTAGGACAAGTATTACTTAGATGGAATATCCAAAGAGGAGTCGTTGTTATTCCAAAATCAACACATGTAGAAAGAATTAAAGAAAATATAGATGTTTTGATTTGAATTAAATGAAGAAGAAATGAAACAAATCTCATCATTAGATATGGATATTCGGGATCAAGGGCTAAACATTTGATGTTGAATTTGTGGAAATGTGATTTGGCTAAAAAATGCATGATTAATTAAAAGTGTGATTATTTTCATTAAATGAAATAATCATGCTTTTTTTATATAAGGTGTTAAGATGGTTTTAGAGAAAAGCGGAGGATATTAAAATGGTAAAAAAATTTCCAGAAGGATTTTTATGGGGTGGCGCTGTTGCTGCTAACCAATATGAAGGTGGATGGAACGAAGGAGGAAAAGGTGTTTCTGTTTCAGACTGTGCCCGTCATCATTTAGATGTAGATGTTCAAGATTATGCTAAACAAAATGAAATTCAACAGAAGAAATTTAGAAGCAATGAAAAGTGACGATACAAGTCTTTATCCAAAAAGACATGGTTCAGATGGGTATCATCATTATAAAGAAGATATTAAATTATTTGCTGAAATGGGATTTAAAGTATTTAGACTTTCTATTGCTTGGTCACGTATTTTCCCAAATGGAGATGACAAAGAACCAAATGAAGAAGGTTTAAAATTCTATGATGATATTTTTGATGAATGTCATAAATATGGTATTGAACCTTTAGTTACAATGTCACACTATGAACCACCAATCAACTTAGTATTAAATTATAATGGTTGGTATGATCGAGAAATTATTGATATGTTTGTTAAATATGTAGATGTTATTACTGATCGTTATAAAGATAAAGTCAAATATTGGCTAACTTTTAATGAAGTTGATTCAATGATTAGACATCCTTATACAACAGGAGGACTTGTAAGAGATCGTTTTGAAGGTAAAAACTTACAGAAGTTATTTTCCAAGCAATGCATCATCAATTGTCGCAAGTGCTCTTGCAACAAAAATTGCGCATGAAAAAATCCAGACTGTAAAGTAGGATGTATGCTTACAAAATTAACTTATTATCCATATACTTGTAAACCAGAAGATGTTTTACAAGCACAACAAGATATGAGAAGTACGTATTGTTATAGCGATACTCAAGTCTTTGGAGAATATCCTGCTTATTTATTAACTAAATTTAAAAATGAAGGTTTAAATATTAAAATGGAAGAACATGATTTAGAAATCATGAAAAAATATCCAGTTGATTTTGTTTCATTTAGTTATTATTCATCAAGCTGTGTTGCTAAAGATGATGCTGGATTAAAGAAAACAGCTGCAAATACTAATATTGCGATTAAAAACCCTTATATTCCAAGTTCTGATTGGGGATGGCAAATTGATCCAATCGGTTTAAGAGTTTCTTTAGTAGATTTATATGATCGTTATAGAAAACCATTGTTTATTGTAGAAAATGGTTTAGGAGCTAAAGATGAACTTGTTGATGGTAAAGTAGATGATCAATATCGTATCGATTATTTTGATGCTCACTTTAGAGAAATGTATAATGCAATCTATGAAGATGGTGTTGATTTAATGGGTTATACATCTTGGGGATGTATTGATTTAGTATCTGAAAGTACAAAACAAATGTCTAAACGTTATGGATTTATTTATGTAGATGCAGATGATTTAGGTAATGGTACTTATAAAAGATATAAGAAAAATCATTTGATTGGTATAAACATGTTATTGGAACAAATGGAGCTTGTTTATTTGAAGACTAGAGATTCTAAGGAATCTCTTTTTTCTTTATATAAGTGACAGATAAGCGATAAAGTTGTATGATAATCACGGTGATGAAATGAATAGAGAAAAGACAAAACAAATTGTAACAGGAGCATTTATGGCAGCCCTTTTTGGTGTGTTATCGGTTGTAAATGTTTATACAGGAACGATGTTCGATATTATTTTTATTTATCTAATGACAGTTGCGTTAGCTTATTATACGTTTAAGTTTAATGCAAAGATGGCTGTTCTTGTCTTGTTTACAAGTACGTTTATTTTATTTTTAACAGGTGAATTATTTTTTACTTTGTATTCTTTTTTTACTTTACCATTAGGTATTTTATATATTTATTGTATAAAAAAGAATATTGATGGTAAATGGATTTTAAGAGTTTATAGTATGTTGAAGAATTTTGTTGTTTTATTTTTATTGAATTCTTTACTAGGTTTAAATACTTTTACAGATGCGAAAGATATTTATTATAGTATTGTAGGACTTTTTCCTTTTTTAGAAAGTGATTTTTTAAAGAATGGAATGTTTATTATTTTATGGATCGTTTTATCTTTTTCAGAAGTTTATATTATTAAAGTTTATACGAATCTATTTATCCTTCGAATGAATAAAAATAAGATGATGAAATAAATGAATTCATGTATAATATAAGGTAATAAAGAGGAGGGTATTTCATGATTAAGAAGCTTATGCAACTTAGAAATACAATAGTTGCTTTATTAGGTATAGAATTTGTATTAGCTTTATTAACTTATATGTTTTTACAAAATCGTGTTACTTTAGCTTTAATGATTTATATTTTAATAAAAAAAAATGTTGTTTGTATCATTGTTCTCTATTATCTCCATAATATGTTTAGTGAAACAACTTATAGTGTTAAAGAAGCATTAAATAATGAATCAAAGAATGCTTGATTTTTGGTGGAATAGGGCTTATTAAATATGATGAAAATAGAAATGTTGTTTGGGTCAGTGATTTATTACACGAACTTGGTATTCGTATCGTAGGGAAGAAATTACTTGAATGGCAACCTTTACTCGCAATACTTTTTGAAGATGAAGATGTTAGAACAATAGATATTAATTCTAGAAGATATGAAGTTTATAATTCTAGAATTAATCGTTTATTATTTTTAAAAGATGTAACAGATTTAACAACGATTGAAAAGGAATATAATGATCAACAATTATGTGTTGCCTATTTAACAATTGATAATTATGATGATTCTATTGAATATGCAGATGAACAAAAATCAGTCATGATTGAAACAACTTCAAGACAAATGATTTTTGATTGGGCCAAAGATAATGGAATTATCTTAAAAAGATATAAAGAAGATGGTTATTTAGCTGTTTTTAATGAAAGAATTTATCGTAAACAAGTAGAAGTTCATTTTTGTATTTTAGATGAATTTAAACAAAAGATGGAATCAATTGGTGCCGTGATGTCTTTATCAATGGGAATAGGAAGAGGATCTAAAGTTTTACGTGAATTAGATGAACTTGCTTTTAGTGCTATTTCTTTATCGTATTCACGTGGTGGAGATCAAGTGGCAGTAAAAACATTAGATGAAGAAATTCGATATTTTGGTGGAAATAGTGAAAATAGTGAAAAAGCGAACCGTGTTAGAGCACGTGTTATTTCACAAACACTAGCAAGTATAGTAAAACAAAGTCAAAATGTCTTTATTATGGGGCATAAGCAATCTGATTTAGATTCTTTTGGAGCGAGTTTAGCGGTTGCTAAGTTTGTTAAAGCATTTGAAAAGTATGCTTATGTGATTGTTGATGAAAATTCTTTAGAAGAAAAAACAGGAAATATTGCACGTCGTTTAATGGCAGAAGATTTATATAAAGGAAAAATTATTTCTCCTGCAAAAGCTATTGATTTAATTGATGAAGATGCATTACTTATTTGTGTTGATAATCATAAGCCAGCATTGGCTATTAGTGAAGAACTTTTGGATAAGGCTGAAAAGATAGTCGTGATTGATCATCATCGTCGAGGGGAAGACTTTGTTGATTCACCAATTTTAACTTATTTGGAACCAGCTGCTTCTTCAACTGTAGAATTAGTGGTTGAATTATTTGAGTATCAAAGAGTTGAAATTGAAGTTTTACCAACAGAAGCAACTGTTATGTATGCGGGAATGTTGGTGGATACAAACTATTTTAGAAATCATGTTGGATCACGTACTTTTCAAATTGCTTCAAAGCTTAAAGAAAAACAAGCGAATGTTTCTAGAGCTTATGAGTTCTTGCAAGATGATTACAAAACGACACAAGAAAAAATGTCTATTTCAGCTAATGCATATCGTTTTGGAAATGATATACTAATAGCATATGGAAATGAAGAAGAAATTTATACAAGACCTCTACTAGCGAAAGTTGGTAATGAGTTATTAAATATTGCTGAAATTAAAGCGGTATTTGTTGCAGGACGCGTAGATAAGGATAGGATTGCTATTTCTGCTCGTTCTAAGACAGAGGTTAATGTACAGTTGATTATGGAAAAACTTGGAGGTGGTGGTCATTTTTCAATGGCTGCTTGTCAGGTTGAAGAAAAAACTGTTAAGGAATCGATCGATAAGTTAGAAGAAGCTATTGATCAATATTTGGATGAAAGAGGGTAAAAAAGATGAAAGTAGTTTTATTAGAAGATGTTAGAAAAGTAGGTAAAAAAGGTGATGTTGTCAATGTATCTGATGGATATGGACAAAACTTCTTAATTAAAAATAAATTAGCTGTTAAGGAAACAGCAGGTGCTAAAAGGATTTTAGAACAACAAAAAGAAGAAGCAAGATTACAAGATATTGAAAATAAGAAAAATGCGGAAGCACTAAAAGAAAAAATTGAAGGTATTACATTAGAATTTGTTTTAAAATCTGGTAAAGATGGTAAAACGTTTGGAAGTGTTTCAACAAAACATATCGTTGAACAATTAAGAGAAAAATATGATATTAGAGTCGATAAAAGAAAATTTATCAATGCACATCCAATTGGAGCATTAGGATATTCAAACTTAAAAGTTGAACTATATAAAGGAGTTATCGCTACTATTAGAGTTCACTTATCTGAAAAATAGGAGGGAGATTTATGCCAAGAGTTTTCCCACATGATTTAGAGGCAGAACGTTCTTTACTGGGATCTATGCTTATATCAAAAGAAGCTTGCCAAGATATTTTGAATAAGTGTGAAGATAGAGATTTTTATGAAGAATCACATAAAGTATTATTCAATGCAATGAGTGAACTTTCGAGACAAAATATACCTGTTGATGTTACAACGATTACTTCTTATCTATTAGATCATAGCCAATTAGATAAAGTAGGTGGAGTAGAATACTTAAGACAATTAAGTGATTCAGTTCCAACTTTAGCTCATAGTGAATATTATTTAAAGATTATTCATAATAAATCGATTTTAAGAAAAATCATCAATGAAACAACAAAAATAGCTGAAAATGCTTTTGGAGATATTGAAGATATTGATGGTTTATTGATGAAAGTGAAAAAACAATGTTGGCCATTACGAGAGATCGTAATGCTGGAGAGTTTGTTGACGTAAAAAAAGTTATTAGAGAAGTAACGGATCGTTTAAATAAATTACAAAGTATTGATGGTAATATTTCAGGTATTCGTACAAATTTTAGAGATTTGGATAAAATAACATCAGGACTTCAAAAAGGAGACTTGATTATTTTAGCGGCACGTCCAGCAATGGGGAAAACAGCTTTTGCCTTAAATATTGCTCATAATGTTGCTTTTAAATCAGAAGATCCAGTAGCTATTTTTTCATTAGAAATGCCTGCGAGTCAATTAGTACAAAGAATTATTTGTTCCATGGGTGGAATTGAAGGTTCTACATGAGAACAGGTGAAATCTTGAAAACAAATGCAAATAAATACTATGCGGCAGCTGAAAGAGTCAGTAAATGTAATTTATACATAGATGATACGCCAGGAGTTAAAATCAATGAAATTGTCGCTAAATGTCGAAAATTAAAACAAGAACATGGTTTAAAATTAATTGTTATCGATTATCTTCAATTAATTACTGGAAGTTCCAATAATCGAGAATCAAGACAACAAGAAGTCTCAGATATTTCAAGACAATTAAAAATGTTGGCCAGAGAATTAGATGTTCCTGTTATTGCTTTATCGCAGTTATCACGTTCAGTTGAACAAAGACCAAATAAACGTCCAATGATGTCTGACTTGCGTGAATCAGGAGCCATCGAACAAGATGCTGATATCGTTACCTTTATTTATCGAGAAGGATATTATAAAGCAAGTGAAGGAAAAGAAGAGGAAGATAATGGTTTAACAGAAATTATTATCGCTAAACACAGAAATGGAGCAACAGGTGAAGTTAACCTTGCTTTTGAAAAGAATTTTAGTAGATTTACAGATTTAGCACCTATTGGTCCTGATGGAAGTAGTGCGGGTGTAAGAGATGTAAGAGGTTAGGAGAAGAAAGAATGTATCACCAATATCGAGAAGGATATATAGAAGTTATATGTGGATGTATGTTTGCAGGAAAAACAGAAGAATTGATTAGACGAATTAATGTTTTATCTTATGCGAAACAAAAAATATTAGTATTTAAACCTAAAATAGATGATCGCTATTCAGAAATAGAAATTGCATCACATTCAGGAAGAAAAGTCCCTTGTTTTGCAATTGATGATCCAGAAGAAATCTTAGATAAAGTGACAGATGATGTACAGGTTGTCGCTATTGATGAAGTTCAATTTTTTAATTCAAAGATCGTAGATGTTTGTGAATATCTTGCTGATAAAGGCGTTCGTGTCATGGTTGCAGGTTTAGATAAAGACTTTAGAGGTGAAGCATTTGGTGTAATGCCTGAACTTCTTACAAAAGGAGAATTTGTGACAAAGCTTACAGCTGTTTGTGCAAAATGCGGCTCACCGGCTACACGTACACAAAGACTTGTAGATGGTAAGCCAGCATCTTTTGATGATCCTGTTGTTTTAGTAGGAGCAGTGGATCATTATGAACCAAGATGCAGACATTGTCATGAAGTTGTCAACAAACCTATAAAAAATTAAAAGAAGAACTAAAAGTTCACAATAAATTAACATAGATCCATTATTATAAGGGTGTAAAAGAAAACCTCCCCTTAATATAAACAAAGAAAAGGCACATGTTGAGATAACATGTGTTCTTTTTTGTTGCCATATATCGTTTAACGATATATAATAAAGTGAAGAAGTATAGTAGATATAGGAGATGAAATAAATGCCAAAAAGAGAAATGGAAGTATTGACCCCACAAATGTATTATGTATTACTTGTTTTACATCAACCAATGCATGGCTATGAAATTATGAGTGAAATTACTCGGATTACTAATGGTGAAATCACTGTAGGAGCCGGTTCTTTATATACTTTATTACCAAAGTTTGAAAAAGAATGTTATATCAAATTAGTGAAAGTAGAAAATAATAAAAAAATCTATCAAATTACAAATCTAGGGAAAAAGAAATTACAAAAAGAAAAAGAAGGATGCTTAAACAAATTTCATTATTAGATCAAATAGGAGGATAAAGATATGAAATACAAAGATGTCTTAAGAAATAGTTTGTATTTAGATGAAGAGTTACAAGATTATTTTAATGAAATGTCTAAAAAAGGATGGCGTTTAGATTTTGTTGGTTATTATTATCGATTTATAAAAGATGAACATGTTTATAAGTATCAAATAGATTACACCCCTATATCTAGTGAATATCAAGATATTTTAAAGGAAATGGGGTATCACGAAGTAAGAAATTCATTTGATGATTTTAGAGTTTTAGAAAATAAAAATGTTGATGCACCTGATTTAAATACAGAATTTGTTTTTGATAAAAATAATAAAATCAAACAATTTAAAAAGATTCGCTATTTTATTTATCCAATTTTAGCTTATTTCTTATTTTGGTTAGGTAAGATTTTTATAAAAGATATTGTAGAGATAGGTAAACCTGTTCTTTATTATGAAGGATTTGGTTCATTGTTGATGGGTATTGTTTTTATTGTTTTATCATTTGTACTCTTATTTGTGACAATTTTAAATTTTTCTATTTTATATGCATTAAAAAATGATAAAGATTTAAAAAGCTTAAAGAAACTAAACAGTATTAAAGATCATTAAGTATTCTATTTTATATTTTGTTAGTAATAAGTGGTGTTTTTTACTTATTAAAATCATTTATAACATTAGATTTAAAAGTCATTGTTTATCTTTTACTTACATGTATTATAGGAGTAGTTTTATCACGTATTATTAAAAATAATAAATATAACAGTGCCATTGCTGCTTTTGTTGCTATTGCTATTTGTGGACTTATTTTTCCTCAGGTACAAATGGATGATTCATTATTTGAAAGCAGCACTGTTAAAACAAAAATCACAAATTATGAAAAAGATATAAAAGATACAACATGTATCTATCCACAATTAGATGTCTTGATTAAAAAAGATAAGTATAAAGATGAAATCTTTAAATACATCATTATCAAAACAGAACATGATACAAGAGATAATCAAAATTTTGAAAAAGCAGTAAATACAAAATCTAATGTTTCATGGGACAGTAATAAAACACAATATGTTCATTATGAAAAAGCTATTCAATCCTTTAATAAAAAAGGAAATATATATGACAATGGAACATATGTAATCAAAGTATTAAAAAATAGAATTATTACAAGATACAAATAATAAGGGAGGATAAGACGATGAAACACAAATATGTTTTAAGAAATAGTTTGTATTTAGATGAAGAATTACAAGATTATTTTAATAGTATGTCTAAAAAAGGTTGGCGTTTAGATTTTATAGGTTATTATTATCGCTTTAGTAAAGATGAACATGTTTATAAGTATCAAATAGATTACACACCAGTATCTAAAGAATATCAAGAGCTTTTAAAAGAAATGGGATATCATGAAAGTAAAAAATGCTTTGTATGATTTTAGAGTTTTAGAAATGAAGATGAAGATGCTCTGATTTAAATACAGAATTTATTTTTGATAA
>ENA-OQCS01000198-OQCS01000198.1-human-gut-metagenome-genome-assembly--contig:-NODE-198-length-32293-cov-2.358764_pt1 | contig 32293 bp, 46 predicted proteins | sample MGYA00242757_ERZ504575 | MGnify/ENA primary metagenome ERZ504575 (study PRJEB26092, sample SAMD00036297) | human gut metagenome | host: Homo sapiens | study: EMG produced TPA metagenomics assembly of... | reverse complement strand
TGTCATTGATTAAAAGAAACGTATCTTTATCAGAACGTTTCTTTGCCTTATGATATATGATTTCTTTACTGTCCAGGATGATCGTTGTTGGTCCATCATTGATCAGTGAGACTTTCATCATCGCTCCAAAGATATACTTATTTTTATAAAAAAAGAAGCCTAACATTAAGTTAGACTTTTAAATAACATATTAGAGCTTCTTTTATAATTAACCAATTTTTTTGTAAACATCAACGAATTCTTGAGCTAAGTCAATGCATAATAATGATGTCATTAAGTGGTCTTGAGCATGTACCATTAATAAGCTTAATGGTGCTTTTTCTCCTCTAATTTCAGCTTGAATCATTTCAGTTTGTGAATGATGAGCTTCATTAACTGCTTCTTTAGCGTTCCTTAAAGATTCTTCAGCTTTTCGATATCTCCAGCTTTTGCATATTGAATTGCTTCGATAGCTGAACTACGTGCGCTACCAGCATTAACAATTAAGTTAATTACGATTTGTTCTTGTTGATCCATTTTTATTATCTCCTTCTATAAACAAATATTCAGACTACTTACATCTGCACTATTATTTTATCAAAGTCATATCTATTATTCAAGCGCTTTCGTTAGATAAAGCACTATTTTGAACAAAAAGTCATTTACTACAAATAAGAAAACATTCGTAATAAAAAATGCTTAAATATAAAAAGGTCCCGAAGGACCTTTCGTTAAAATTATTATTCAATAATTTCAGAGATGTTTCCAGAACCTACAGTTCTACCACCTTCACGAATTGAGAATTTAGTTCCTTGTTCAATTGCGATTGGGTGAATTAATTCAACTGTTAATTCTACAGTATCTCCAGGCATTACCATTTCAGTACCTTCTGGTAATTCGATTACACCAGTAATATCAGTAGTTCTGAAATAGAATTGTGGTCTATAGTTAGCGAAGAATGGTGTATGACGTCCACCTTCATCTTTACTTAATACATATACTTGACCTTTGAATTTAGTATGTGGATGTACTGAACCAGGTTTAGCTAATACTTGTCCACGTTGAATTTGATCACGGTTGATACCACGTAATAATACACCAATGTTATCTCCAGATTCAGCATAGTCTAATAATTTTCTGAACATTTCGATACCAGTAGCAACTGTTTTTTGAGTTTCTTTGATACCAACGATTTCTAATTCGTCATTTAAGTTTAATTGTCCACGTTCTACTCTACCTGTAGCAACAGTTCCACGTCCAGTGATTGTGAAAACGTCTTCTACTGGCATTAAGAATGGTTTATCAACGTCTCTAGTTGGAGTTGGGATATAAGTATCTACAGCTTCCATTAATTCGTCGATAGCTGGAGTCCATTTAGGATCTCCTTCTAATGCTTTTAATGCTGATCCTCTGATTACTGGAGTATCATCACCTGGGAAGTCATATTCATTTAATAATTCACGAACTTCCATTTCTACTAAGTCAATTAATTCTTCGTCATCAACCATATCGCATTTATTTAAGAATACGATGATGTATGGAACACCTACTTGACGAGATAATAAGATGTGTTCTCTTGTTTGTGGCATTGGTCCATCAGTAGCAGCAACTACTAAGATAGCACCATCCATTTGTGCAGCACCAGTGATCATGTTTTTGATGTAGTCAGCATGACCTGGACAGTCAACGTGTGCATAGTGACGAGTTTCAGTTTGATATTCTACGTGTGCAGTGTTGATTGTGATACCACGTTCTTTTTCCAATTCCTGAACATGAGTACCATGGACCGCATTATGACGGCAACCGGTGTGGCAGTGCTGATCTTGGCCATTGTGACAGGCAGTGTATATGCCAGCGCACGTATGTGATCATCAGGTATCGGAGTTCGTCAGTGTGGGCAGCCAACTGGACGGCATCCAGATGATCGGTGAGCAGGGTATGCTGGCAGTGGCAGATGCAAAGCTTGCGAAGATCGCAGCAGCCAATGCAGTCGATGATGAGAATGAGGAACAGAAAGAATATGATGAGGCCGAGTATACCAACGGTGGTACCGTTGAACTGGAACTGGTCTCCGTGCAGAAGGATCTAAAGATCAAATTTACCAATAAAAAGAGCGGTAAACTGATCTCCAATGTACCTTTCAGCGTGACGATCACGGATCCCAAAGGTAAATCTGATACCTGGACCGATGATGATATGGACGGTATTATCTACAAGAAGGGCATTACCCCCGGCAACTATACGGTAGCGGTAAATACCCTGACCGATGAAAAATATAAGGATTACACACTGCCTACCGGTACCCAGAAGGTAGAAGTCAGAAAGGATATCGCTTATAAAAAGGTCGATGTGGCAAACGAGATCAAGAAGGAATCCGAGGTCAATGCGGCAAAAGAGGACACCATGAAAAATGATACTGTGGTGGAGTCTATTCTGGAAGATACCGTGCAGTGGGTAGAAAGTAAGAAATTACCTCCTACTTATAGAGAGGTAACAAAGGATACCGTGGTAAATCCGGAAAAACAGACGGCTTACAGCGGAAGATTCCTGCGCATAGCAAATGAACAGATAAGTATCAAGGTAGGAGAGACCAAGCAGCTGAATCCGCCGGCAGGAGCCACGGTTGTTAGCTGGAGCAGCGATAATGCGGCGGTGGCCAGTGTAAATAATGGTGTGGTTACCGGCGTGAAGGCAGGTGGACCTGTAACGATCACTTGTACGTATACGGAGGCTGGCAGTGCTACGCCGACTCCTACACCTACGCCGACGCCTACACCTACACCGACGCCTACACCGACACCGGAGACAACCCCAATAACACCGGAGACGACCCCAACAACACCGGAGACGACCCCGACAACACCGGCTCCGGCAGAAAACGCCGGTACACCTACAGGAGGAACAGGGGAAGGTGGCTACCTCAGGTGAGTCGCAGGCGGCTGCGCAGTCCATGGGAGGCGGCAGCCTTCCTACAGCATATGCACAGGTAGGAAGTACACAGAAGACCTGTACCTGGGAAGTTACTGTTACGGAAGTCCAAAAGCCGACCGCTGTTTTGGAACCGGCATCCCTGAACGTAGAAGCAGGAAAAGAAGCAACAGCACAGGTTAAAGTTACAAATTCACAGGTGCAACTTATAAGATTACTGCAAACTCCAATGATAAAGCAGCCACTGCGGCGGTAGATGCAAACGGTAAGATCACAGTGAAAGGTGTAGCAGCCGGTGATGCGAAGATCACAGTCACCGTAACGATGGGAACTGAGATTAAGACACTGGAACTGGCAGTGAAGGTCACGGGTGGAATCAAGATCACTTTGGATAAGACAGCTGTAACCGTTTATCCGAAATCTACGGCTGCTGTAACAGCCTCTGTCAGCGGAAGCGGAACCATAACGGCAGATTCCGGAGATAAGAATATTGCCACGGTAGCTGTAAGTGGCAAAACGATCACCGTTACCGGTGTGAAAAAAGGAACCGCAACCATCACTGTCACATATAAGGAGGGCAGCGCGGAAGCAAAAGCCACCTTTACAGTTACGGTAGCGGGCGATGTGAATCCCAGAGAGGATACAAAAACACCGTTAAAGGATACCAGCGGCAGACAGCTGTATGTATCCATCGGTGACAACCAATACCGGGCGGCAGCGTATGCGGATTATTACACTGCCACAAAGTTTTTCCTCATGGAGGAGGCCAGATATACCGGCTGGCAGACGTTAGACGGTAAGGTATATTTCTTCAAGGCAGACGGCAGCAAGGTGACCGGTGAGCAGGTCATCCAGGGTGCGAAATATAACTTCGCAAGTGACGGTTCCCTGGTAGTGGGATCAGGTACTATGGGCATTGATGTGTCCAAGTGGAACGGCAGCATTGATTGGAATGCGGTTAAGAATTCCGGAGTGAATTATGTGATCATTCGTGTGGGATACCGTGGATCATCTCAGGGAGCATTGATCGAGGATCCCAAGTTCAAGACCAATATCAAGGGAGCTACGGCAGCTGGTCTTAAGGTAGGTGTATACTTCTTCACACAGGCAGTGGATGAGGTAGAAGCAGTACAGGAAGCATCCATGGTACTGGACCGCATCAGCGGATATAAGATTTCTTATCCGGTATTCCTGGATGTGGAAGGCAGCGGCGGAAGAGGCGATGCCATCGATTCTGCTACCAGAACCGCAGTCTGCAAGGCATTCTGCAACACGATCAAGAATGCGGGATATACTCCCGGTGTCTATGCCAACAAGACATGGCTGACATCCAAGATGGATGCAGGTGCTCTGAGCGGTTATAAGATCTGGCTGGCACAGTATGCCAAGACCCCGACCTATACCGGAAGATATGATCTGTGGCAGTACAGATCCGACGGAAAAGTCAGCGGTATCAGCGGCAAAGTCGACCTCAACATTAGCTACCTGGGATATTAAGATTTGCAATAAAGCCCAGACCGACTGCTCGCAGGCAGGTCTGGTGCTTTATTAGCAAATCAAACACACATGAGCAAGTAGGACGATAGTCCGGAATGCGAATGGGTGTCACGGATTCGAGAGCACGAAGTGCGGAGAAGCCGTGTTGATATCCCCTTTATTTTATGGTAAAATATCGCTATCTATAGCAAAATGCGCACACCTGCGCAGAACGGAGAGAAAATGAGAACTTATCTGGTAACAGGCGGTGCCGGTTTTATCGGTTCCAACTACATTCATTACATGTTCAAAAAATACGATAACGAGATCCGTATCATTAATGTGGATGCCTGACCTATGCGGGAAACCTGGAGAATCTCAAGGATGTGGAGAAGCGTGACAATTACACTTTCGTGAAGGCAAATATCTGCGACAAGGAGGCCATCGGCAAAATTTTCGCGGAGAACGATATTGACCGCGTGGTACATTTCGCAGCCGAAAGCCATGTAGACAGAAGTATCCGTAACCCGGAGATCTTCGTACAGACCAACGTGCTGGGTACCGCAGTGATGTTAAACTGTGCCAAGGCAGCCTGGGAGCTTCCGGACGGCAGCTTCAAGGAGGGCAAAAAGTTCCTGCATGTATCTACGGATGAGTCTACGGATCTCTTCCCGATGATGACAATGCTTTCTTCTATGAGACCACGCCTTACGATCCCCACAGTCCTTACTCTGCAAGTAAGGCAAGCTCGGACATGCTGGTGAAGGCATACATGGATACCTATCATTTCCCTACCAATATCACCAACTGCTCCAACAATTACGGCCCTTTCCAGTTCCCCGAGAAGCTGATCCCTCTGATCATCAACAATGCCCTTCACGGCAAGAAGCTTCCGGTATACGGAGACGGCAAAAAATGTCCGCGACTGGCTGTATGTAGAGGATCATGCGAAGGCCATCGACATGGTACAGGAGCAGGGAAGACTGTTCCAGACTTACAATATCGGCGGACACAACGAGAAGCAGAACATCGAGATCATCCATATTATCATCGAGACCTTACAGGAGATGCTTCCCGATTCCGATCCCCGCAAGGCACATATCAACAACGATCTGATCACTTACGTGGAAGACCGTAAGGGACATGACAGAAGATATGCGATCGCGCCGGACAAGATCAAGGCAGAGATCGGCTGGTATCCCGAGACCATGTTCAAGGAAGGCATCCGCAAGACCATCGCCTGGTACTTCGAGCATGAAGACTGGATGAACAATGTGACCAGTGGCGATTACCAGAAATACTACAATGAAATGTATGAGGAAAAGTAAAGAATATCTGCTAAATGGGAACGATGAACGTCGTTCCATTCGGTGTGTTAAAAACAAGTATTTTAAGGAGGTTTTTATGAAAGGAATTATACTGGCGGGAGGTTCCGGAACCAGACTTTATCCCCTGACAAAAGCAATATCCAAGCAGATCATGCCGGTGTACGATAAACCGATGATCTATTATCCCCTGTCAACCCTGATGCTGGCAGATATCAGAGAGGTGCTGATCATTTCCACCCCGAGAGATCTTCCGGTATTCAAAGAGTTATTGGGAGACGGCAGTCAGTTGGGCATGCGTCTCGAGTATGCGGTGCAGGACAAACCCCGTGGCCTCGCGGATGCTTTTATCATCGGAGCGGAATTCATCGGTAACGACAGAGTGGCACTGGTACTGGGAGATAATATTTTCTACGGGCAGAGCTTTTCGGCAGTGCTTCGTAAAGTAGCCGCCAGAGAAAAAGGCGCGACCATCTTCGGTTATTATGTGCGCGATCCCAGAGAATACGGCGTAGTGGAGTTCGATGAGAACGGCAAGGCACTTTCTATCGAGGAGAAGCCGGAGCATCCCAAGAGCAATTATGCAGTTCCCGGACTGTATTTCTATGATAACGATGTAGTGGAGATTGCGAAGAACGTAAAGCCCTCCGCAAGAGGTGAGATTGAGATCACCAGTATTAATAACGAGTACCTGAACAGAGGAACCCTGCAGGTAGAGACTCTGGGTCGTGGATTCGCATGGCTGGATACCGGCAATCACGATGCACTTCTGGATGCGGCAGATTTCGTGGCAGCGTTCCAGAAGAGACAGGGATTGTATATTTCCTGTATCGAGGAGATCGCTTTCAAACGTGGATTTATTGATAAAGAGCAGCTGCTGGCACTGGCAGAGCCGCTGCTGAAGACGAATTACGGTAAATATCTGGTAGAGGTAGCAAATGGACTCTAAGCTGCGGAAAATGGGGATCCTGGCCTCCATGGCGGTGATTCTGCTGGTGGCACTGGCGGTAATGTATGTGAACAGGGAACAACTGTCCCCCACATCCGGCCAGAACACGGTGGTGTCCGGAGCGCAGAATGCAGGTGACGGCGAAGCAGTGGATCCCGTGCCGGAGGGCACCGGGGAGACGGACACCGCGGAAGCGGATGGCAGGATCGGCAACGACCTGAAAGCCTTTTTAAAAGATAATACTTTTTTTGATCCGGATGTGAATCCGATCCTGGAGGCGGCGAAAGATAACAGCCACCGCCTGTCACTGGTGGCGACTTCCGTGGAAAAGGATCTGCGTATCCAGATCGTGGACAATGAAGGTGTACCGGTGACCGGAGAGAGTTTCTATGTCCGGGTGGACGGTCTGGGAGATTACAAGGATCTGGATCAGGACGGCGTGATCTACATTGCTGATCTGGATTCCGGCGATTATTATATGGAACTGTTACCCATCGAAGGATATAAAGTTCCCATCACCGAGACCAAAGTGCATGTAAAAGAAAAAGTGGAATATCTGGCCATTGATGATATTTCTCTGTTGATCAAGACAGAGGATGAAGTCGATGCGGATGCCGAGGACAGTGCTGTGCAGGAGCTTTGGCAGATGCGGACAAGACCGAGATCCAAAAGCTGCAGGCTACATCCGGCAATGCGAAGGTCGGCATCGATGTGTCCAAGTGGAACGGCATTATCGACTGGGATAAGGTGAAAAATGCCGGAGTGCAGTTTGCCATCGTTCGTGCGGGCTACCGCGGTTCGGTTACGGGAAGTCTGGTGGAGGATCCACAGTTTGTCGCCAACATGAAGGGTGCAGCCGCCGCCGGAATTCCGGTGGGCGTATACTTTTTTACCCAGGCTACAGATGAGAAAGAGGCGGTGGAAGAGGCTTCTGCCGTGCTGGAGCTGATCCGTGATTTCCAACTGACCTATCCTGTATTTATTGATACGGAGGGTGCCGGAGGAAACGGCCGGGCGGACGGACTGGATGCGGAGACCAGAACCCTGGTATGTGAGGCTTTTTGCCGGACGGTAGAAAATGCCGGATATACAGCAGGCGTCTATGCCAGCCGCAACTGGTACAACAATAATCTGCAGACCGCCAGACTGGAGAACTATCATATCTGGCTTGCGGAGTACGCAGTGTGCCGTTATATCAGGGATATTACAAGACCTGGCAGTATACCTCCAAGGGAAAAGTGGACGGTATCGAAGGCAGAGTCGATATGAATATCACCTATGAATGAAAATAATAAAGAGTGAGGATGAAATAAATGGGCAAGATAACAGTAGAAACATGTGAAATCGAAGGATTGAAGATCATTACCCCCACGGTATTCGGTGATGCCAGAGGGTATTTCATGGAGACTTATAATTACAATGATCTTAAAGCAGCGGGAATCCCGGAAGTGTTTGTACAGGATAATCAGTCTGCTTCTAAAAAAGGAGTTCTCAGGGGACTTCATTTTCAGAAGCATTTTCCGCAGGACAAGCTGGTACGTGTGATCCGCGGAGAAGTCTATGATGTGGCTGTGGATCTGCGGGAAGGCTCCAAGACTTTCGGGCAGTGGTATGGTGTACTTTTGTCTGAGGAGAACAAGAAGCAGTTCTTTATTCCGAAAAATTTCGCGCATGGATTTCTGGTACTGTCCGATTACGCAGAGTTCTGCTACAAATGTACCGATTTTATCATCCGGATGATGAGGCGGTATTGCATATAACACGCCGGATATCGGTGTGGAATGGCCCATCCCCGAAGGTATGGAACTGACATTATCCGAGAAGGATACCAAGTGGGGCACCCTGGAACAGTACATGAAGGGAAAAGAGCATGAAAAAAAGTGTGAAATCAGTAAGAAAACAGGCATTGCCCTGTTCGTGACAGCGGCAGTGATCATGGCTCTGCTCATCGTGTTCCATAAGAATCCGGGACCTGCTGTGGATCAGAGTCAGGAGCTGGCGAAAAAGATCATCTCCTGCGTTGTCATTGCGGCGGCATGCTTTGCGTTTATCACTGGTACGATAAATTTACCGGACTGCCGGTAGAGTTATTCCAGAATAGACATCTGATCTGGAAGCTGGCGAAAAATGATTTTAAAAAGAGATATGCGGGTTCTTACCTGGGCGCGGTCTGGGCGATGGCACAGCCGGTGGTAACCGTGGCGATGTATTACATCTCTTCGACAAGATCATGGGAAATACCAGCACACCCTGCGGGAGGGCGTGGAAGTGCCTTTTGTACTTTTCCTGACAGCGGGACTGGTGCCCTGGTTCTACTTCAGTGAGGCACTGAACAACGGCACCAATGCACTCTTAGAGTACAACTATCTGGTGAAAAAAGTAGTATTTAAGATCAGCATCCTGCCGATCATCAAGATTATTGCGGCTACGTTTATCCATGTATTTTTCGTGTGTCTCCTGTTGATCGTGGCGGCTATTTACGGCTATTACCCCACAATCTACACTACACAGATCATTTATTACAGTTTTTGCCTGTTTATATTTGTGCTGGCACTCAGCTACACCACGTGTGCGGTAGTGGTGTTTTTCCGGGATCTGTCCCAGATCATCAGCATCGGATTGCAGATCGGCATGTGGGCAACCCCCATTTTGTGGAATCTGGAGGCGCTGTCTCCGAAGTGGATCATGATCCTGAAGCTGAATCCGCTGGTCTATATCGTGAATGGCTATCGCAGTGCGATCTACGAGAAAGAATGGTTTTTCCGGGATTTCTTCTCCACGATGTATTTCTGGATCGTGACAGTGGTATTGTTCGGACTGGGTGCTGTGATCTTTAAGAGACTGAAAGTGCATTTCGCAGATGTATTGTAATACGAAGGACTGTTATCATTCCGAGAATTCGAGGAACGGAGAAAACATATTGTAAAAATAAACAGAGCATGGCAAAAGCTTTTATAAATGAAGAATCTTGTGGGGAGGTACTGCATTACGGAACTGTTGTGGGGGAAACAGAAAGGGTGAAAGTAATTGAAGGGTGCTCTTGAAAAGTTAAGAAAAATATTGTTATGGAAGCCGGGCGGGGTACTGCTGGCAGTGGGCTGTTGCGGACTGCTGGTGTTAGCACTGATCCCACTGTTTCGACTGACGATTTATGCGGTTCCTTATTATGACGACTATAACTTTGGAAGATTTGCCAGAGCTGCCATAGAGCAGGAGCAGTCGAAATGGGCGGCAATCTCCGGTGCACTGGATTGTTCCAGAACCCAGTGGTATGCATGGCAGGAACGTATTCTTCTATTTTTTCATGACACTGATGCCGGCTGTCTGGGGAGAACAGTATTATTTCTTAGGACCGGTGTTCATTCTGTTACTGCTTTTGGCGGGAAGCATGGTGTTTACCCACGTGATCCTGCGGAAAGTCTTCCGAATGGAGAAATGGAGCAGCCTGGCAATTCAGGCAGTGATCACCATAGCGGAATTTATGTTTATCTATTCCGCGCAGAGCGGCTTCTACTGGTATAACGGCGGGATCCACTATGTGGGAATGCATGGCTTCGGACTTTTGTTTTTGTCTGTGGCCATCTGCCTGGAGAGAGCAGAGGGCAGAACCGCGAAAGGTCTGTTATTCACTGCATCGGTTCTGCTTGCCATGATTACGGCGGGAAGCAATTTCGTCACGGCATTGCAGGGATTATTGTGTCTTCTGACCATCCTTCTGGTCAGCGTGGTAGTGGAACGGCGCAGGACGGGGCTGTGGCTGCTGCCGTCTACACTGGTGTATATCATAGGCTTCGGCCTGAATGTGGCGGCTCCGGGAAATTCCGTACGTGCCCGCAGTTATGTGGGCTGGGGTTACGGACCGCTGGAGTCCATCGGCAGATCATTTTTGGAAGCCGTGAAACACATTCCAGAGTATACCGGTCTGGTAGTACTGACGGTGATGCTATTGCTGGTACCCATGATCTGGCAGGCGGTGAAGGGGACGGATTACCGGTTTCGTTATCCCGGAATTGTCTTGGCATGGTCCTTCTGTCTGTATGCTACAGGATATACACCGAGTCTTTATTCCCTGGGGCATGCCGGGCTGTCCAGAACGTTGAATGCGGTAAAAATCACCTATCTGCTGCTTTTATTTCTGAATGAGATCTACTGGATCGGGTGGCTGCGACAGTTACTGGAGAAAAGAGCGGAGCAGACAACCGGGCAATTGACGATACAGAAGTGGACCATACGAAGCGATGCAGCAGCCTGGTGGTTTTATGTGCTGATCGGTGTGGCATGCCTTGTGATCTTCCGGGCATCTCCCAATCAGGCGGGTCACTATTCTTCCTACGGAGCCTATTATTATGTGCACACCGGGAGGCTTATAATTTCCATCAGGAATATCTGGAGCGGGTGGCAATTCTGTCCGGACCGGAAAAAGATGTGCAGCTGCCGGCCTATCAGTTCCGCCCGTGGTTTTTGTGCATGGGAGAAATCTCCGAGGATGCGGACAATGAGGCCAACCGTTCTCTGGCCATGTGGTACCATAAAGACAGTGTAACACTGAAAGAAAAGGATTAAGACATTATGCAGGATAAGAGAAAACTGGCAATTGAAGTTGATAATGTCCAGAAAATCTATAAATTATATGATAAACCTTCGGACCGTCTGAAGGAAGCTTTCGGATTCGGTAAAAAGACCAAACATAAGCTCCACTATGCCCTGAAAGGCGTGAGTATGAAGATCTATCAGGGGGAAACCGTGGGAATCATCGGTACCAACGGTTCCGGTAAGTCCACCATCCTGAAGATCATCACCGGAGTATTGAATCCGACTTCCGGACGGGTGCTGGTCAACGGGCGTATCTCCGCTCTGCTGGAGCTGGGTGCCGGCTTCAATATGGAATACAACGGTATCGAGAATGTCTATCTGAATGGTACATGATGGGATTTTCCGAAAAAGAGATCGAGGCAAAGCTGCCGGAGATCTTAAGCTTTGCGGATATCGGAGATTATGTCTATCAGCCGGTAAAGACCTATTCCAGCGGTATGTTCGTCCGCCTGGCGTTTGCAGTGGCGATCAATATCGAGCCGGAGATCCTGATCGTAGATGAGGCTCTGAGCGTCGGTGATGTATTTTTCCAGGCAAAATGTTATCATAAATTCGAAGAATTCAAGAAAATGGGCAAGACGATCGTCTTCGTCAGTCACGATCTGAGCAGTATCAGTAAATATTGCGACCGCGTCTATCTGCTGAACCAGGGCAATATCCTGGGTGAGGGCAGCCCCAAGGCCATGATCGATACTTATAAACGGGTACTGGTGGGACAGTACGATGAATCCGAAAATGCCGGTGAGGAATCGGAGAATCTCTTAGATGATGAAGATCTGCAGAGAGCCGCTGCGAAAAAGGCGGATGGCGCAGCCAAAGATGCTGCTGAGGCTTCCGCGGAGCGAAGGGACAGAATCCCAATGCCCTGGAATACGGTACAAAGCAGGCACAGATCGAAGAATTTTACATTACGGATGACAGGGGTGTGCCTACCAATGCCATTCTGAAGGGGACAATGTTTACCATCCATATGAAGGTCCGGTTTATGGATCCTATACCGGCACCGATTTTTGCATTTTCCGTGAAAAATGTCATCGGTGTGGAGATCACCGGTACCAATACCATGATCGAGAAGGCGTTCTTAGACAGTGTGGAACCAGGTGATGTGAAAAATGTGACTTTTACACAGAAGATGAATCTGCAGGGCGGAGAATATCTGCTGTCTCTGGGAGTGACCGGCTACAATCAGGACACCTTCGAGGTCTATCACAGACTGTATGATGCCCTGAATATTACAGTAGTATCCGATAAAATACCGTAGGCTATTATGATATGGATTCCAACACGAAAGTGTGGGATGCGGAGGAGAAATAAAGAATGACAGAGACCATCGGCAAAGTAACACTGAATCTGGATAAGTATCCCGGAGAGGATTATTATTGTGACGGCAGTGTGGAAGACGAGATTCTGGAGATTGTAAAAAAATACAGTACCGTGGAATATGACCGGATCATCGCAGAGAGAAAAAGCTGGCCGATCCTGTATCATCTGTCGGCTCTGCGGGAAAATATCGTGGATTTTCTTCCGATCAAAAAGACGGACAAAGTGCTGGAAGTAGGCAGCGGCTGCGGAGCCATTACAGGAGCCCTGTCCCGGAAAGCCGGATCGGTGACCTGCGTGGATCTCTCAAAAAGCGCAGTCTGATCAATGCGTACCGGCACAGTGAAGTGAAAATGTGACGATCCACATAGGCAATTTTACGGATGTGGAACCGGATCTGCCCGCAGATTATGACTATATCTGCCTCATTGGTGTCTTCGAGTACGGCCAGGCTTACATAGGCGGCAGCACACCTTATGAAGATTTCCTGAAAATTCTGCAAAAGCATCTGGCACCGGGTGGACGAATCGTTATCGCTATTGAGAACAAATACGGACTGAAATATTTTGCGGGCTGCAAGGAAGATCACTTGGGAGACTGGTTTTCCGGAATCGAAAATTATCCGAACGGTGGCGTAGTGCGTACTTTTTCCCGGAAAAGCTGGAGAAGATCTTCGATGCCTGCAGGCGTGGGGGAGCGGAGCTCTATTATCCGTATCCCGATTATAAATTTATGACCACGGTCTATTCCGACGCGTATCTTCCGGGACGGGGAGAGCTGTCCAATAATCTGCGGAATTTTGACCGTGACAGAATGTTGTTATTCGATGAAAAAAGTGCTTTTGACGGAATCGTGGAAGAGGGACTGTTCTCTGTATTTTCCAACTCTTACATGGCAATTATCGGTAAGCCACTGGAACTGAACTATGCAAGATATTCCAACGATCGTGCGGAAGAGTTCCGGATCCGTACCGAGATCCTGCGGGATGACCGGGGGAATCGGATCGTGCGAAAATATCCGCTGACCAAAGAAGCCGAAGCCCATGTGCGCCATATGATGGAAGCGTATGAAAAATTAAAAGGACGTTATGCCGGAAGCCGGCTGGACGTTAATGTCTGTCATCCGGGAGAAGAGGACGGCATCCCTTATGCGGAATTTGAATTCGTATCGGGCAGACCGTTGTCGGAACTGATGGATGAATGTCTGGACAGACAGGATATCGAAGGATTCCACAGCCTGTTTGCGGAGTACCTGGAGAGGGTAGGATTCGGGGAAGAAGTTCCGGTAGCGGATTTTGACCTGATCTTTGCCAATATTCTGGTGGACGGGGATCACTGGACGCTGATCGATTACGAGTGGACCTTTGACCGTGTCATAGATACGAAAGCACTGGCGTTCCGGGCAATTTACTGTTATGTTCTGGAGAATGAAAGACGCAATGCGTTGGAACTGGACCGGATCTTAGATCGTCTGGACATCACGGAAAATGAGGCAAGACAGTACAGAGAGCAGGAGCGGGAATTCCAGAAATATGTCACCGGACAGAAATTGTCCATGGGTGAGATCCGGAATCTCTTAGGCGGCGAAATCTATAAACCCACCGAATGGATCGGGCGTTTTCGCCAGTCGGAAGGAGAACTGCGGGTACAGATCTATGAAGACAAGGGACAGGGATTTTCCGAAGAAAATTCTTATTTCCCGGAAAATGTCTATGTTGCGGAAAAAGAGGCAGAGTTTACCGTGAAATTCGACGGTAACGTACATTATCTGCGGCTGGATCCGGCAATGTGTTCCTGCATCTGTAAGATTCGGGAACTGTCCATGAACGGACAGCCGGTTCCTCTGCAGGATAAGAAAGTGTTCACTACCAACGGAAAAATCCTGAAATCCGAAGAGGGAGCGGACCATCCCAGCGTGATATTTGCCACGGAGGATCCCAATATGACGATCCGGGCAGATGTGCTGAACCGGCAGGCGGAGAATGCGTTGTCTGTGAAAATGGAGATCGTACAGATCCCTCAGGCAATGGCAAAAGATATGATGGGAGTGGAGAAGAAGGGAGCGGCAGCTTGGGTATTCGGACAGCGGTGAAGCAGGTGCTGATCGCACAGCAGGATAAAAAATACGAAAAAGAACTGGCGCAGCTTAAGGTCACCTATGAACAGTGGGCAGCGGAGCAGGACCGGGAAAGCGCGGAACCCCGGGAAATTGCGGGACTTGTGGAATTCGTCATTTTCCGACAGGCGGCGGGACGACTGGCAGATAATGCGACAGAGCGGATCAACGCTTATTTTACAAAGCATCCGGAAGCAGAAATCGTCTACGGTGATGAAGACCTGATGAATGAGAAGGGAGAGCGTTGCATTCCCTGGTACAAACCCTGTTGGTCACCGGATCTGTACAGAGCCTTTTTCTATGTGGGAAGTGTCGTTGCGGTACGGAGCAGTCTGCTGCAGAGAATGGGAGAAAATCCGGTCGTGACAGAGAACGAGAGCACCGGAAAGGAAATTATTTTTACAGATGCCGGAGAGATCCGTCCGCTGATGGATCGCCTGTTTTTGGGAGCCGGAGGGTTCGAGAGAGATTGTCATTCCGTCGGTCATATGGAACGTGTTGGTCCATGGAACTTTTTCTGCAGACGGAATAGGAATCCAGGGACCGGATGTACGTGCAGACCGGGACAGCCGGGAGTGCACTCCCTGGGAAAATTACCAGCTGACAAAGGAGTCACCGCAGCTGGCGGTGGAACTGGCTTCCAGGGCGGCGGAAGGTGCCAAAGAGTTATTCGCAGGAGAGCTTAAGTCTCGGTGATCATTCCCTCCAAAGATAATCCGGAGGTACTGGAGAAGTGCCTGCGTTCCCTGACGAGAAGGTCTGAGGGCAGGATCCCTGTTGAAATTTTGCTGGTGGATAACGGAAGCAGTGCGGAAAATAAGCAAAAACGGAAGACTGATCGGACGGATCCGGGAAAGCGGTGTCCCTGTCCGTTATATTTATGAACCGGCGGAATTTAATTTTTCAGCGATGTGCAACCGGGGAGCTGAACTGGCGGAAGGAAAGTTTTTGCTGTTTTTAAATGATGATATAGAAGTGTGCGGCAATGACTGGCTGGACAAAATGGTGATCCGCGCTATGCAGCCTTATGTGGGAAGCGTGGGACTAAAGCTGTATTATCCGGATTCCGTGAAAATACAACACGACGGTATTGTCAATCTGCCGGTGGGGCCGGTGCATAAGCTCCAGTTCATGGAAGACGATAAGTCTTATTATTTTGGCAGAAATCGCTTTGATCTGAATTGCGTGGCAGTGACGGGTGCCTGTCTGCTGATAAGGACAGAGGTATTCCGGGAGACGGGTGGATTCCGGGAGGCACTGCGGGTGGCCTATAATGATGTGGATCTGGGATTTTGTCTGGTGGAAATGGGATATTACAATGTGGTGCTGAATGACTGTTTTGCATATCATCATGAATCCCTGAGCCGCGGAAGCGACGAAAGTCCCGAGAAAATGCGACGCCTGACGGAAGAGAGAGAACTGCTTTACCAGATGCATCCTCAGTTCCGCGGAGTGGATCCTTTTTACCCTATGGGACTGAACCGGGAAGGACTGGACAGCGTGTGGTTCCGGCATATCTTACGGATCGGAATATTTTACAGGAGCCGGCATGGAGATGTGAGAGCTGGCAGGAGCTTCTGGAAAATGCAAGACAGGATGACTGCCTGATGGCGCGGGTGGAGACTGCAGGGCCGGAGCGGATCCAGGGATACAGTGTGATCCTGGGAGATAATAACGCATGTTATGATAAATTTTTAGTATTGCTTCCCGAAGATACGCAGGGACAGCGGGAGGCGGACCGGAAGGTATGGTCCATGAAGATTTTACCTGCATATCGGCAGGAACTGGAGGAGAATCTTCCGGACCAGAAAAATGTGGCGCTGGGAGGTTTCTGTGTGAAACGGAAAACAGGGCAGCTGCCTCCGGGAAATTATGGAATCGCCGTTCTTGCGGTCCATCGGATCAGTAAGCTGAAACTGTGGAATACAACGGGAAAATATTTGACGGAGGAAAAACATGTCTGAGATCAATTATCAAGAAGCCTACGAGAGGGAGCACGAAAAATGTGCGGATCTGGCAGACAAGATCGTAGTGCTGGAATCGGAAAAAGAGGACTTGCAGTTCAAACTGGACCGGATCAAAAAGAATAAATTCTGGAAAGCCACGGGTCCGGCGAGAAGTCTGATCCATTTCGCACAGAGACAGAGGGATCGCTTGTCCCATTGTGGCGGACCGAAGGATATCCTGCGTAAGATCCGCAACAAGAGTCGCCAGAAGAGCCTGATGGAGCCTACGGAACCGGAAGCTTTCCTGATGCGGAGCAGCGGAAAAAGGAAGAAGAGACGATAATTCCCTTATATGCCGAAGATCAGCATTCTGGTTCCGCTGTGGAACAATAAAAGAGAATTCCAGATCCAGATGCTGGACTGCGTCATGAATCAGACGTATCCCAACTGGGAACTGTGTCTGGCGGACGGTTCCGACGCGGAGCATTCCTATATCGAGGAACTCTGCAGGGAGTACGCGGCGAAGGCGAATGGTCGTATCGTCTATAAGCACCTGGATCATAACGGCGGTATCTCCTATAACACCAACGAATGCTACAAGCTGGCTACCGGAGATTATATCGGCCTGTTTGACCAGGATGATATTTTACATCCTTCCGTACTGTATGCGTATGTGAAGGAGATCAATGAGCAGGGTGCGGATTATCTTTATTGTGATGAGACCACTTTCAAGGAAAATGATATTAATAAAATGCTGACCATGCATTTTAAGCCGGACTATGCACCGGACAATCTGCGGGCGAATAATTATATCTGCCATTTCAGCGTTTTTTTCACGAAAACTGTTAGAGGGAGAGGAACTGTTCCGCACCGCATTTGACGGTGCCCAGGATCACGATATGATCCTGCGTCTGACCGACAGAGCGGAAAAGATCGTTCATGTTCCCAGACTGATGTACTACTGGAGAAGCCATGAGGCAGTACCGCAGCCAGCATTGACGCGAAGCCTTATGCCATTGAGGCGGCAAAGGGAGCTGTGGCAGATCATCTGAAAAAGCATGGTTTCAAGCATTTTCAGATCACCAGTACCAGAGCCTGCGCCACGATCTTCCGGATCCGGTATCAGATCCTGGGAGATCCGAAGATATCCATCGTGATCGCCAATAAGGATCACGTTGAGGATCTGAAGCGCTGTATTACCTCGATCCAAAAGAACAGCACCTGGAGCAATTACGAGATCATTGTCGTGGAAAATAACAGTACCACACCGGAGATCAAGGACTATTATTCCAACTGTTGGGATTGTCCGGCGATGATTCTTATGAAGAAAGATGCAAGCTGCATACAGTCTGCGGCCATGACGGCGGTATCCTGCACAGCGGGGACGGGCGGATCTCGGTAGTGACTTATCACGGAGAATTCAATTATTCCGCAGTGAATAACCTGGGCGTATCGTATGCGACCGGTGAATATATTTTGTTATTGAACAACGATACGGAAGTTATCACCGCCAACTGGATGGAAGAGATGCTGATGTATGCGCAGAGAGAGGATGTGGGTGCCGTAGGCGCCAAACTGTATTATGCGGACAAGACGATCCAGCATGCCGGCGTGGTCATCGGATTGGGAGCACACCGCACGGCAGGACATACCCATTATCGCATCCCGGTACAGAACTTAGGCTACATGGGACGTCTGTGTTATACCCAGAATGTTACAGCGGTGACCGGTGCCTGTCTGTTGGTGAAAAAGAGCCTGTATGAGCAGGTGGGCGGTCTGGATGAGAGCTTTGTGATCTCCTTAAATGATGTGGATTTCTGTCTGAAATTACGTAAACTGGGACTTCTGAATGTGTGGACTCCTTTTGCGGAGCTGTATCATTACGAATCCATCTCCAGAGGACTGGACGATCAGGGCGAAAAGGCAGAGCGCTACAACAGAGAATCCGAGCATTTCCGTGAAAAATGGAAGCTGAACTGGAGGCGGGAGATCCCTATTACAATCCGAATTTCTCTCTGGATCGAAGTGATTATGCACTGAAGGATCCGGCAGTTAGCGGACGTTAAATAATTCTTTTCAGTAAAGGCAATCTATGGTAAAATATCACCGGAGAGCGTTTACTGAAGATATTGAAAGATATTTGAAAGATAGCGATAAAACAGGAGGATAGGAAAATGAGTTATATGGACGAACTGAATTTCTGGTTAAATGATGATTATTTTGACCAGAAGACCAAGGAGGAACTTCTGGCAATCCGCAATAATGAAGCAGAAGTGGAAGATCGTTTTTACAAGGAACTGGAATTCGGTACCGGCGGCTTACGTGGTGTGATCGGTGCAGGAACCAACCGTATGAACGTATATACGTTCGTAAGGCAACTCAGGGTCTTGCCAATTATATTATCAAGCGCGGTACACAGAGTAAGGGTGTGGCCATCGCATTCGATTCCCGTCGGATGTCTCCTGAGTTCTCTGACGAGGCAGCAAGATGTCTCGCAGCCAACGGCATCAAGGCATACATTTTTGAATCTTTAAGACCTACCCCGGAGCTGTCCTTTGCCCTTCGGACGTTAGGATGTACTGCAGGTATTGTAGTTACCGCCAGTCACAACCCTCCTGAGTACAACGGCTATAAGGTATACTGGGAGGACGGCGCACAGGTAACCGCTCCTATCGATAAGGACATCATTACCGAAGTACAGTCCATCAAGATTATCACACCGTGAAGACCATGAGCAGAGAGGATGCTGTGGCAGCAGGACTCTACGAAGTGATCGGCAAAGAGATCGATGACAAGTACATGGCAGAGCTGAAGAAGCAGATCATTCATCCTGATGTGATCAGGGAAATGGCAGATGACATCAAGATCGTATATACTCCGTTATGCGGTACCGGTAACAAGCCGGTAAGGCGTATCCTGTCTGAGCTGGGATTCAAGCATGTCTATGTAGTTCCCGAACAGGAGAATCCGGATCCGAATTTCACAACGCTGGATTACCCGAACCCTGAGGATCCCAAGGCATTTACCTATGCGCTTCGTCTGGCGAAGGAGAAGGATGCAGACATCGTTCTGGCAACCGATCCCGATGCAGACCGTCTGGGTGTGTATGCAAAAGATACCAAGACCGGCGAGTATGTGGCATTTACCGGTAATATGTCCGGCATGCTGATCGCAGAATATATCTTAAGAGAGAAAACTGCGACCGGTACCATGCCCGAGAATCCCGCACTGGTAACTACCATCGTTACCACCAACATGACCAAACCTATTACGCAGGCTTACGGCGTAAAGCTGATCGAGGTACTGACCGGCTTCAAGTTCATTGGCGAGCAGATCAAGCTCTTCGAGCAGACCGGCAGCAACAACTACGTATTTGGCCTGGAAGAGAGCTACGGCTGCCTGGCAGGTACCCACGCAAGAGATAAGGATGCGATCGTAGCAGTGATGTGTCTGTGCGAAGTAGCAGCTTACTGCAAGAAGCACAACATGACTCTGTGGGATATGATGGTATCCATGTATGAGAAGTACGGTTACTTCAAGGAGACCCAGTATACCATTACCATGAAGGGTATCGACGGCGCAAGACAGATCGCAGAGATCATGGATAAGCTTCGTAAGAATCCTCCGAAGCATTCGGTGACCTGAAGGTGGAGAAATTCCGTGACTATCAGAACGATGTGATCATCGACATGGAGACCGGTGAGAAGACTACCACAGGACTTCCCAAGTCCAACGTTCTGTACTTCGAGCTTCCTGACAATGCATGGTGCTGTGCACGTCCTTCCGGAACCGAGCCCAAGATCAAGTTCTACATGGGTGTCAAGGGAACCAGCTTAGAGGATGCACAGGCTAAGGTAGAGAAGCTGACTGAGGATGTAAAGGCAGTACTGTAAGGCAGTGCTCCATAAATCATATTAGTTTTCAAAAGAGCGAATCGCCCGAGCAGGGCGGTTTGCTCTTTTATGAAAAGCTGGAGGTATCTGTGGCAAAGCTAAACAAGGCAAACCTTAAGAAAACTCTATATTATCTGCAACGTAACGGCCTGAGGGAAACCTGGATCTCTGTGAGGGAGCGCCTGACAGAGACAGACCGCTATTTTTTTGTGCCCTGTTCGGAAGCAGAGCTGGTAAGGCAGAGTGATAGAAAATGGGAGAAGCCGATTACGTTCAGTATTGTGGTACCCTTATATCGAACCCCAGAAGCTTATCTGAACAGAATGATAACAAGCGTTAGGCAACAGAGCTATCCCCATTGGGAACTGATCCTGGCAGATGCCACGGAGGATCACAGTGTGGAGGAGGTACTGAAGCAGCAGGGATTCCTGAAGGAGCAGCCGACGGATGGCGAGACAGAACCTGTCGCAGCAGATCCCAGGCTCCACTATGTGCATCTGAAAGAAAATGCGGGAATCGCTGCTAATACCAATCAGGCGCTTCCCTATGCGAAGGGAGAGTATATCGGTCTGTTGGATCATGATGATGTATTGACACCGGATGCGTTGTACGAAATGGCTGATGCGATCATCAAAGCATATGACAGAGGTGTCAAAGTCGCCTTCGCTTATTCGGATGAGGATAAGTGCGATGGAGAAGAGACCAGATACTATGAGCCCAATTATAAAGAAGAATTTAATTACGATTTAATTCTCAGCAATAACTATATCTGTCATTTTCTGGTAATGGAGAGTAAATTGCTGAAAAGCCTGCAATTCCGTCCGGAATTTGACGGTGCCCAGGACTATGATCTGATACTGCGCTGTGTAGCCGAAGTGCTGACAGAGGGAGGCAGACTGCGGAGAAGAGAATACTCCATATTCCGAAGGTGCTGTATCACTGGAGATGTCATGAGGCATCCACAGCAGCCAATCCAAACAGCAAAAAATATGCGTATGATGCGGGGATGAGAGCATTGCAGGATCATGCGGACCGCCGTCATATCCCGGCCACCGCGACAGAGACCAGACATGTAGGATTTATCGGTTAAAATATAAAGAAGTATGGGAAGCCAGGTCGGATGTGGCAGCTGTAGGCGGCAGAGTATTGTCCGGGAAGAATGGCAAGATCATCGGCGGCAGAATGACGGCAGACGGAACCGTATTTTATGAAGGACTGCCGAAGGGATTCGGCGGATATCTGCACCGCGCGGAGCTGTCCCAGGATGCGGAAGCGCTGGATCTTCGCTGTATCCGTATCCGGCCCGAATGCAAGGGAAGTGTTTGAAAAATCGTGGGAGTTCCGTATACCGAGATTCGGAGACTACCGAAAGAACAGCCGATATTTAATATTACTACGCTGCCGGAGGGTGCGGATATCCGAACCTTAAGTCTGCAGTTGTCCGAAGCGTTACGGCAAAGAGGAAGATTACTCTATCTGCCGGAATATCCGGAGGAGTTTAAACCATTATGAGTGAAATAACGGTTGTTATACCAAATTACAACGGAATGAAATATCTGGCAGAGTGCATGACTTCTCTGTGCAGAGAGCAGCAAAATGCCCCCGGATATGAAGTGCTGATCATCGATAATGCTTCCGTGGACGGCAGCGTGGAATATCTGCAAAAGGAATGGTGTGGGGAAGGTGTGCGCCTGATATCTTTACCGGAAAACACCGGATTCTGTCATGCAGTGAATCTGGGGATCCGGGAAGCGAAGACACCATATGTGATCCTTCTGAACAATGATACAAAGGCAGAAGCCGGTTTTGTTAGAGGCTTATATGATGCTATCCGCGAAAATGAAAAGATATTTTCCGTCAGTGCGAAGATGCTGATGTGGGACAGACCGGAGCTCATCGATGATGCCGGAGACCGTTACTGCGTGCTGGGCTGGGCCTATTCCCGGGGGAAAGGACGACCGGCGGCGGATTATGATAAGTCTGTCCCGGTGTTTTCCGCCTGTGGCGGTGCCGCAATCTACAGACGATCCGTATTTGAAGAGATCGGTTATTTTGATGAAGAACATTTTGCCTATCTGGAAGATCTGGATATCGGCTACCGTGCCCGGATCTACGGCTATGAGAACCGGTATGAACCGAAGGCGGCTGTGCTGCATTATGGCAGTGCTTCCACGGGATCCAGATACAATCCCCGGAAAACGTTACTTGCGTCTGCCAATAGTATTTATGTGATCGGCAAGAATATGCCGCTTTTGCAGTGTATTCTGAACCTGCCGTTTTTTTTGCTTGGATTTGGCATAAGTTTTTGTTTTTTTGTAAGAAAAGAATGGGAAAACTATATCTGAAAGGACTGGCAGCTGGCCTGAAAAGATCTGTAGGAACCACGGGAAGACAGCACAAAGTTCCCTTCCGGTGGCATCATCTGTGGAATTATGTGAAGATCCAGTGGCAGCTGTATTTCAATGTGTTTCGAATTCTTATGAAATCTTAAGAAATGGCTTCATAAATTCTTAAGTTGAGAAAAAAACATCGTTATTGTAGAATGAAATCGTTAAAAAGAAGCTTTTCAGACTTACAGATTGGGTGACCCATATGATAAAAGACAACCAGAAAGTCTTTAACAGGCTTCTTGTGATAATGGATGCGCTGATCACAGCCATATCCTTTGTCCTTGCCTATTATATCAAATTTTATATATTGAACGACGGTCCCGGGATCGGTGTCCTGCCTGTGCAGGAGTATTATAAGCTGCTTCCTTTTATTGTACCCGGATATATGTTTCTGTATTACCGGTGCAGCGTGTATTCCCCGAAGCGAACCGTCCGCCGCAGACATGAGATTTACAGCATTCTGCAGGCAAATACCATCGGCCTGGCGGCATTGATCATTATCCTGTATATGATCATCCGTGAGATTAACTTTTCGCGATCCGTCATGGCAATTTTTTATGTGCTGAATGTATTTCTGACTTCGGTATCCCGCATCATAATGCGAAAAGCGTTGCGGACACTCCGGAAAAAGGGATACAATCTGAAGCATATTTTGCTGGTGGGATATTCTAGAGCAGCAGAAGAGTATATTGACAGAATCTTAAGCAATCCCCAGTGGGGATATGTGGTATGCGGTATTCTGGATGAGCACATTCCGGGAGGGACCACCTATAAGGGAGTGAAAGTCCTGGGAACGTTGGGGAATCTGGAGTATATTCTTCCGGAGAACAAGCTGGACGAGATCGCGATCACGCTTTCCCTGAAAGATTATGATTATCTGGAAGGTGTTGTGGATATCTGTGAGAAATCCGGCGTGCATACGAAATTCATTCCCGACTACAGCAGCCTGATCCCCAGCAGACCTTATACGGAGGATCTCATGGGACTGCCGGTGATCAATATTCGGTATGTGCCGCTGACCAACACCGGAAATATGATGATCAAGAGAGCTATGGATATTGTCGGTTCCGTGTTCGGCATCATCATTACGTCACCGATCATGCTGCTGTCGGCAATTTTGGTAAAATGTTCCAGTCCGGGACCTGTGATCTTCAGGCAGGAACGGGTAGGACTTCATAATAAGTCATTTTACATGTACAAATTCCGCAGCATGGCAATGCAGACCGCAGCGGAGGAGAAAAAGGGCTGGACGGTGCGAAACGATCCCAGAGTCACCGGAATCGGCAAGATCTTAAGACGGACCAGCATTGATGAACTTCCGCAGCTGTTCAACATCCTGAAAGGAGATATGAGCCTGGTGGGACCGAGACCGGAGCGCCCTCAGTTCGTGGAAAAGTTCAAGGAAGAGATCCCGAGATATATGGTAAAACATCAGGTGAGACCGGGGCTCACGGGATGGGCGCAGGTCAACGGTCTGCGTGGTGATTCTTCCATCAAGAAGCGGATCGAGTATGATATTTATTACATTGAGAACTGGACTTTGGGGTTTGACATTAAGATCATTCTTATGACGTTTTTCACAGGATTTATCAATAAAAATGCTTATTAACACAAGGAGAAGACAAGATGGCAACAAATTCTAACTACAATGGCGGCTATGGTCAGAGACCAGCCGGAAGCGGAAGAAGACCTTCCGGGAATGGACAGAGACCTGCGGGACAGCGACCTTCCGGAAATGGACAGCGACCTGCGGGACAGCGACCTGCCGGCAACGGACAGAGGACAACATCCGGCAACGGACAGAAGAGAGTATCTGCCAACAGCGCGCTGCCAAGAAAAGAAGAAAGGTTATCATCTTTGGTGTAGAGATTGCGGTTATCCTGATCATGGTGGCAGTACTGTATCTGGTAATGACCCACACAAATAATGAAGGCCCCAAGGTAACGGTATTAGAGACGGAAGAGCTCCGGATTCCGGAAGAAGTACAACAGGACGAAGCAATGAAGGGGTATATGAACATTGCACTGTTCGGTGTGGATGCGACGAAGGACAGCCAGCTGTACAAGGGCAGCCGAAGCGACAGTATTATGATCGCCAGCATCAATATGGATACCGGCGATATCAAACTGGTCAGTGTATATCGTGATACGTATCTGAACATCGGCACGGACTCCTATCAGAAGTGTAACGCGGCTTATTCCTATGGCGGAGCGGAGCAGGCAGTCAAGATGTTAAACATGAATCTGGATATGGATATTACGAACTTGTAACCGTAGGCTATAAGGGACTGAGTGAAGTGATTGACGGTCTGGGTGGTGTCTATATCGATGTGGACTCTGAGGAAATCAAGCATATCAATAACTACCAGATCGGTATTGCAGAGGTCTTAAAATGTGACTACACACCGGTAACAGAGACCGGAGTACAGCTGCTAAACGGTCTGCAGGCGACGGCTTACTGCCGTATCCGTTATACCGCAGGTAATGATTTCAAGCGTGCCGCACGTCAGCGTGAAGTGATTCAGGCGATTGAAGATCAGGCGAAGAAGGCCGATTACGATACTCTGTCCAAGGTATTTAACAGTGCCATCGATGATGTTTACACCAGCCTGGATTCCAAGGATATTCTGGATCTGCTGGCTAACATCACAAAATATCGTATTGTGGACGAGGGAGGTTTCCCTGAAGAGACCATGCGTGCCACCGGTAACATCGGTGCAAAGGGAAGCAGTGTAGTACCTTTGGATCTGGAGAGCAATGTTGTATGGCTGCATCAGTTCCTATTTGATGATGCGAACTACACCGTAACCGACAGCGTAAAGGAATACAGTAGAAAGATTGCATCCGATACGGCACCTTATCTGAATAAATAAGAAAAGGAATTGACGAGGGAGTCTTCCGGAGAGCACCGGAGCTCCCTCGTGTCATATGAAAAAGTCTTGTGTAACAGACGGGGATAAAGTATAATAGACCAGAGATTGGGAAAGTAAGGAGCGCTCTGCAATGGAGATCGATGTGATCATTCCCCTGTATAAACCGGGGAAAGAACTATTTACATTATTAGATAAGCTTGACAGCCAGAGCGTGCCGGTACATGAAGTGATCCTGCTGAACACCGAGGAAAAATATTTTGAGCAGCTGATCTATGGAACCAGATTTCTGGAGAAATATCAGAACATTAAGGTATATCATGTCTCCAAAAAAGAATTTGATCATGGCGGCACCAGACGTATGGGTGTGAAAAATCTTCCGCAGATATTTTGTCATGATGACCCAGGATGCTATGCCGGCAGATGACAATCTGATCGAACAACTGACGGAACCGCTGCGGGATCAGGTGGCGGTATCCTATGCAAGACAGCTGCCGAGAGAAGATTGTGCACCGGTGGAATGTTATACCAGGGACTTTAATTATCCGGCACAGTCACGGATCAAATCCGCAGAAGATCTTAAGACATTGGGGATCAAGACATTTTTCTGCTCCAATGTGTGTGCGGCATACCGACGGGAGATCTATGAGGAACTGGGTGGATTCGTAAAACATACCATATTTAATGAAGATATGATCTATGCGGCGAAAGCGGTGGAAGCGGGGTATGCGATCGCTTATGCGGCGGATGCCGGGTGGTCCATTCCCATAATTATACCAATGGACAGCAGTTCCACAGGAATTTTGACCTGGGGGTATCCCAGGCAGAACATCCGGAAGTCTTCGCAGCATATCCTTCGGAGTCCGAGGGAAAACGAATGGTGAAAGATGTGACAGCATATTTGCGGGATCATCATATGTCCGGCAGATTGCCCCATTTTTATATACAATGTGCCTGTAAATATGCAGGTTATTTATTAGGTAAGAACTATCGCAGGCTCCCCGGAAAATGGGTCCTTGCTTTTACTTCCAACAAAGAATACTGGAAACAGAACAGAAAGGATGTATGACTATGTGTGGTATCGTAGGATATATTGGAACAGAACAGGCAGCACCGATCATTTAGACGGTCTGTCCAAACTGGAATACCGTGGATATGATTCTGCGGGTATGGCTATTTTTGATGGGGAGAAGATCAACACCAAAAAGGCTGTCGGGAGACTTAAGGTTCTGGAAAACCTGACACACGGAGCGAGTCTATGAAGGGACCTCCGGTATCGGGCATACCCGTTGGGCAACCCACGGTCTCCCAGTGATATCAATTCCCATCCCCATATGAATAACGCCGGTACCATTGCTGTAGTACATAACGGAATCATTGAGAACTATATTCCACTGAAGAAAAAGATGCAGGATAAGGGGTATCAGTTCATCTCTGAGACCGATACCGAGGTACTGGCGCATCTGTTAGACTACTATTATAAGGGAAATCCCCTGGAAGCGATCACTAAGGTATTGCATCGTGTAGAGGCTCCTATGCGCTGGGTATCATGTTTGCCGATCAGCCGGATAAGATCTTCGCTGCCCGCAAAGACAGTCCTCTGATCGTAGGCAAGAGTGAGAGCGGCAGCTTTATCGCATCTGATGTTCCCGCAATTCTGAAATATACCAGAACCGTATATTATGTAGATAATCAGGAAGTGGTGGAACTGAAGGAAGACGGTCTTAGATTCTTCTCAGTGGACGAAGAAGAGATCACGAAAACCCCCGTGACCATCGACTGGGATGCCAATGCTGCGGAAAAGGGCGGCTATGAGCATTTCATGCTGAAAGAGATCTACGAACAGCCGAAGACGATCAACGATACTATTTCTCCCCGTATCAAGGATAATGATATCGTCATCGAAGAACTGAATATGAGCGATGAGGAGATTCAGGAGATCACAAAGATCCATATCGTGGCCTGCGGTTCCGCATATCACACCGGTGTTACCGCAAAATATGTCATTGAAGGTCTGGCGAGAATCCCGGTAGAGGTGGATGTGGCCAGCGAATTCCGTTATCGTGATCCCATCCTGCAGAAGGGCAATATGGTCATCGTCATCAGCCAGTCCGGTGAGACTGCGGATACGCTGGCAGCTCTGCGGGAATCCAAGGCAAAGGGCTTCAAGGTACTGGGTATTGTCAATGTCGTCGGCAGTTCCATCGCCAGAGAAGCGGACAGTGTTATGTACACCTGGCAGGTCCCGAGATCGCCGTTGCAACGACCAAGGCTTACAGTGCACAGCTGACCGCACTTTACATGCTGGCTATGAAGTTCGCAAGGTGCGTGGAACCATTGACCAGGAGAAGTTCCAGAGTATGCTGACAGATTTAAGATGTCTGCCGGATCAGATTGAGCTGCTTCTGGGCCAGAAGCAGAAGATCCAGCATTTCGCCAACCGTTATGTGGGAGCGAGAGATATCTTCTTCATCGGACGTGGTATCGACTATGCGATTTCCCTGGAGGGATCCCTGAAGTTAAAAGAGATCTCCTATATTCATTCCGAGGCTTATGCAGCCGGAGAACTGAAGCATGGCACCATTTCCCTGATCGAAGATGGCACCCTGGTAGTGGCTTTGGCAACCCAGCCGGCTCTGTTCCAGAAGACCATCAGTAATATGGTAGAGGTAAAGGCAAGAGGCGCTTTTGTCATGGCGGTTACCATCGAGGGCAACAAAGCATCGAGAAGGCAGCGGATTATGTGGTATACATTCCCGAGACGAATCCGTACTTTACCAATTCCCTGGCAATCATTCCTCTGCAGCTGTTTGCTTACTATGTGGCAGTGGGACGTGGCTGTGATGTGGATAAGCCGAGAAACCTGGCAAAATCCGTTACGGTGGAGTGATCATTTATAAGAAAAATGCATTCCGGAGAGGTGTCATACTTCTCCGGGATTTTTTCACGGTTCATAATTGCTTCAGAAAGTTGTCACAATTCGGTCACAATTGACGGTTATACTGTGTTCATAAGGTGAGAGGAAGAACTGAAATAACAGTGAAGAATAGTAAAAAGAGTTTCTCACTTACAGATAGGATAGGAGGAAGCATTATGTACGAGAATGATAATTTTTCCGGTTACGAAACCGGCAATGAAAATACAACCGGTACATTCAGTGGAGTAAGCGCTGCGGGAAGTGCAAACGGTTACACCACATACCAGATGGGCGGAAGCACCGGTAGCAATACAGAACCTAAGAACCCCAAAAAGCATGGAGGTTATTTCCGAAAAGCTGTGGTAAGTGTCAGTCTGGGACTTTTCTTCGGACTGTTTGCCGGCATCGGGTTCTATGCAGTACAGCAGGGCACCGGGATGCTTAAGACCGGTACGGATACCGCAGTGGTAGATGAGGTCACTTCCGAAGCTGCAACAGAGAGCAGCCAGAGTACACCACAGCTTGCGACCAACGTTACTTATGTAGAGTCTGATGTATCTGATGTGGTAGAGAAGGTTATGCCTGCCATGGTATCGATCGTGAATAACTTCACCGAGACAGCCAATGTCTTCGGACAGCAGTATACACAGGAAGAAGCAGCCAGCGGTTCTGGTATTATCGTAGGCAAGACCGATGATGAATTGCTGATCGTATCTAACAACCACGTAGTAGAGAGCGCAGATACGCTGACCGTTACTTTTATCGACGGCAGTGAAGCACAGGCACAGGTCAAAGGACTGGATTCCGATATGGATCTGGCAGTGATCGCAGTATCTTTAAATGATCTGAGTGATGATACCAAGAATGCCATTACTGTTGCTACTTTAGGCAGCAGTGATGATCTGAAGCTTGGTGAGCCGGTAATTGCCATTGGTAATGCTCTTGGATATGGTCAGTCCGTTACCAACGGTATTGTAAGTGCCCTGAATCGTGAGATCACTCTGGAGAACGGCTCTACCGGTACTTTCATCCAGACCAACGCAGCATCAACCCCGGTAACTCCGGCGGTGCACTGCTGAACATGAATGGTGAGGTTATCGGTATCAACTCCAACAAGATCGGTGGTACTGCCGTAGAAGGTATGGGTTATGCAATCCCTATCACTTCTGCTAGTCCCATCATTGCGGACCTGATGGAGCGTCAGACCAGAAACAAAGTAGCTGAGGATGAAGTCGGTTACATCGGCATCTCCCAGCAGGAAGTAACTTCCCAGATCTCCCAGATGTACAACATGCCGGAAGGCATCTATGTAGTATCTGTAGAGGAAGGCAGCGCAGCAGCCAATGCCGGTATCATGAAAGGTGATATCATTACCAAATTTGACGGCAGCAGTATCTCTTCTTACTCTGATCTGCAGAAAACGTTACAGTATTATGCGGTCGGTGATTCCGCAACCATAACGGTACAGAGACCTCAGAACGGTGAATATGTATCTATCGAACTGAATCTGACACTGGGCAGCAGACCTGCAGATAAAAAATAAATATAGCGGTTCCCAATACCGAATATTGGAAAGATAGAAAACCCCCGGAAGATCGTCTGAATCTCCCGGGGATTTTGTTTAGAAAAACTTCACTTGTAGCAGTCATTCGAATTAGATATAATAAGCGTAGGCATGAGCAGTGCAAGGATCGTGGATTACGAAAACCGACTGCTTGCAGGCGGGATTACGTAAGACACGATACGTGTAGGGCGAAGCCGGATATCGAGGTAGCACGAAGTGATACGAGATAAGCACTGCGCAATAGACAAAGAGGAGAATAACATGACAGATAATTACAATGATGATTATAGAGAAGTGATTCCTGAGGAAGAGAAAACAGAGACCACTCTGAACGAAAAAAAAGATAACGAAAAAAATAGCGAGAACACACAGGTAGCGGATACTGCGGGTGAAAATTCCGCTGAGAAAAAGACAGAGGACAAAAAGGATAGCAGCGAGTACGAGGATGTCTGCTTCATCTGCCGCAGACCGGAGAGCAAAGCCGGCAGAATGTTCAAGCTGCCTAATCATATCTGCATTTGCGATGACTGCATGCACAAGACCATGGAGACTGTGAGCCAGTTCGACTACCAGGGCATGTTGAATAATCCGGGCGATCTGAACCAGTTCGGCGGACAGAACGGATTCCCCAACATCAGCTTTGTGAATCTGGCAGACCTCCAGGGAGACGGCGGCATCCCCAACAAGCAAAAACTCAAGAAGAAAAAGAAAGCCGAAGGTCCCAAGCCCGTATTCAATATCAAAGATATTCCGGCACCTCATAAGATCAAGGCAAGCCTGGATGAATATGTAGTGGGACAGGAAAAAGCCAAAAAAGTCATTTCGGTAGCGGTATACAATCATTATAAGAGAGTAGCTACGACACCATGGATGCGATTGAGATCGAGAAGTCCAATATCCTTATGATCGGTCCCACCGGTTCCGGTAAGACTTATTTAGTTAAAACACTGGCGAAACTGCTGGATGTGCCTCTGGCGATCGCCGATGCTACGTCACTGACGGAGGCCGGATATATCGGTGATGATATCGAGAGCGTAGTATCAGCGCTGGCAGCCGCTGGTAACGATGTAGAGAAAGCGGAGAAAGGTATTATTTTCATTGATGAGATCGACAAGATCGCCAAGAAGAAAAATACCAATTCCCGGGATGTCAGCGGTGAAAGTGTACAGCAGGGCATGTTGAAATTATTGGAGGGTGCCGAGGTGGAAGTACCGGTCGGTGCCAATAGCAAAAATGCATGGTGCCCCTGGCTACGGTGAACACCCGCAATATCCTGTTTATCTGCGGCGGTGCATTCCCGGATCTGGATGAGATCATCAAGGAGCGCCTGACCAAGACCGCATCCATCGGTTTTAATTCCGAACTGAAGGACAAATACGATAAAGATACCGATATTTTATCTAAGGTGACCGTAGAGGATATCCGTAAGTTCGGCATGATCCCGGAGTTCATTGGACGACTGCCTATCATCTGTACTCTGCAGGGACTGAGCAAGGAGATGCTGGTGAAGATCCTGAAAGAGCCGAAGAATGCCATTTTGAAACAGTACCAAAAGCTCCTGGAACTGGATGAAGTGAAACTGGAGTTTACGGACGATGCCCTGGATGCCATTGCCGAAAAGGCCATGAAACGTGACACCGGCGCCAGAGCCCTGCGTTCCATTATTGAGGATTTCATGCTGGATATCATGTATGAGATCCCCAAGGATGACAATATCGGAAGAGTCACCATTACCAGAGAATACATCGAAGGTACCGGCGGTCCCATCATTGATATCCGCAGTAATGAGATCCTGGAGCCTGTGGAGAATCTGAAGCAGATTCCGGTGGAAGAGAAATAAATTGAGAGTTAGTGAAATACATTGGCAAAATCCACGAACTCCCGGAGCATGCGATACACATATCTCGATGTAAGGTCTCCGGATGTGAATTTTCTACGAAAAGTGATGAGTAGTTCTCGTCATGACGGGGCCGCCTACAGTCGACATCCATGTCGACAATCGGCTGACGCGGACATCGTGTCCGCTTTC
>ENA-OQCS01000197-OQCS01000197.1-human-gut-metagenome-genome-assembly--contig:-NODE-197-length-32295-cov-3.879072_pt1 | contig 32295 bp, 40 predicted proteins | sample MGYA00242757_ERZ504575 | MGnify/ENA primary metagenome ERZ504575 (study PRJEB26092, sample SAMD00036297) | human gut metagenome | host: Homo sapiens | study: EMG produced TPA metagenomics assembly of... | reverse complement strand
GCTGGAGCAGCAGAGAAAGCTGATCGAGGAGCAGAAGGCCCGATTAGATGGGCAGAAGGCTTGGATAGCAGACCAGGATGCTCGGTTGATTCAGCAGAAGGCTTTGCTGCATCAGCAGGAGGTGCAGATGGGACTTGACAAGAAGCTCATCGGCGAGCAGGATGTGGAAATCCGAAGACTGAATGGCGTGGTGGATGAGCAGGTGGTGAATATCGCCCGAAAGGGTGAGAACATCATCCATCTGGAGCACCAGGTGGATGGGTTGATGCCGAAGGCGATCTACTCGGATAATGTCTTGGATTCCGTTTCCTGCTTCACCACCACCCAGGTGGCGAAGGAGCTGGGTATCACGGCGCAGGAGCTGAACCGCTCATTGTGCGCCCTGCATATCCAGTACTACCAGAGCGGGCAGTACATGCTCTATGCGGAGTATGCGCACATGGGACTGGCGAAGAGCCGCACCCGATACAATGCCTTCCTGGATCCGAAATGCGATGGCAGAAAGGAGAAGATGGGCAAGGCGGTTACGCATACCTATCTCGTATGGACCGAGAAGGGCAGGAAGTTTATCCATGATCTGGCCCACAGATTCTGGGAGCTTGCTGAACTGTATGAGGTGAAGAATCTGGGGTAGGCCCGCTGGGGCATTTGACCGGCGATGGAATCGCCGGGAACGGGGGTAGGAAGGGGGACAGGCTCCTGCTTGGCTTCTGTTAGGCTCCGGTTGGTAATTATTAATCATTAAAAATGGAAATATGGCGATAAAGCAACAGGTAATGGCTTTAAATCCGGCACGCAAGGGCAATATGGGAAGATTGAATTCTTCCCAGCCCCTGTATGTCTATGACACCCTGATAGCACAGCCGTGGCTGAAGGGTGTGATTGCGCAGATACGTGGGGAGAAGGCTATCCCCGGCGTAGATGCTGGTGATGAAAAGGCGGTGAAGAAGGCGAAGGAGGGGCTGAAAAGACAGCTGCCTATCCGTGCGATTCATTATTACAGATTCAGGAATAATCACCGCTCCAGTGAGGATACGGTGCCTGAAAGTTTCCTCTTTCAGACTACCATCGATGTGGATGATGTGGAGTATGTGGATGCTGCATTGGAGAAGGCTCGTGAGCTGAACTGCAGCAACACGATATGGAAAGGGAAACTGCTGCATCTGGAATATTCGGCTAGAAAGAAGCTTCATATTGATATCCGTATGCCGATGGGTATGACGATAGAGGAGACGCAGAAGGCGTATTGCGAGGCGGCTGGGATTCCCTACGACAAGAGCTGCATCACGCCGGAGAGAATCATCTTTATCACGGATAAGGACTCGGAGATCTATCGCTCGAAGGAGTGGTATGGGGTGCTGCCGGATGAGGAGATTCAAGCCCGCAGAGAGGCTTTTCTGAAGCGTGGCTTAACGATTGATGGAAAGGGGACGGCTCGCTATAGCTTGCTTGCCGGGGATTGCAAATCCCCGGAACGCTGGCGGGGGACTTTCAGGGGCAAGTACCTAATTGCAAATCCCCGGCAAGCCTGTCGGGGGACTTTCAGGGGCAAATACCTAGCGATGGTAATCATAAAGTTCAAAGTTCAAATCTTAAAGTTCAAAGTAATGACGATGTTCAAGACAATCGATTTCAGGGCACTGACAGCCATTCTGCTGTTCCTTCTGGCGCTGCTATTCAGCCTGCCCAACCTGGTAATAGCCATCGTGCTGATGATGATTATATCAGCCATACTGGAGGTTCTCAGAAAGCTGGCGGACTGGCAGCCCAAGAAGCAGAAAGTGCCAGTGAGAAGAATCTGATAGCCTTCGACCTCTTCCAGGAATCTGCGGGACTCAAGGGGATGAATATTGATACCATCGGGTCAAGACACTCCTCCCTGCTCGCTATTATGAGTGCTGGCGCTTCTCGTGTGATGAGTGAGGAGGAGCTGATGAAGGTGGTGGCGAAGAGGATGCCGAGCTATTATCAGGAGAATGACTGTCATCAGCTGATTCACGACTTCTATGCGAAATATGGGGACAGCTCCAAGCCTTTTTCTAGGGATGTGATCCGCGTGAATGCCTTGGCGGAGCAGGCTGCTAAGAGCTTGCTTGCCGGGGATTGCAAATCCCCGGAACGCCTGACGGGGGACTTTATGGGGCAAATGGCAGGCAATACTAATCATACAGTTCAAAGTTCAAATCTCAATGGTCAAAGTGAAGACGAGGAATATCCTGCTCCGCCTCCGATGCCCAAAAAGCTGCCGAAGCTGGTGGAGCTGCTGATTTCCAAGACTCCGGAAATCTATCAGCCGGCCGTGGCTTGCGCCATTTTCCCTCCGCTGGCTACCCATCTCTGGAGAACGAAATTCAGATATATCGACAACGTGGAGCACGAAGCTACCCTGATGACCTGTCTGCTTGCCGGCACCGGTGCTGGTAAAAGTTGCGTACAGAAACCTATCGATTTCATCATGGAGGATATCCGTAAAAGAGATGCCGAAAACCTGAAGCGTGAGAAGGAGTGGAAAGAGGAGATGATGCGTAAGGGTGCCAACAAGGATAAGCGCAAACGCCCTGAAAATCTGATTATTCAGGAGATTGATGCCGATATGACCAACCCTGCCTTCGTGATGCGTACCGCGGAAGCCAAGGAACATTTCCTTTATACTTCGCTGAACGAAATCGACCAGTTTGATGCACTCAAAGGTAGCGGTTTTCAGCAGTTCCGTATTATGTGTCTCGCCTTTGACCCAGGTAATTTATATGGACAGACACGAGTAGGAACCCAAAGTGTCACCGAGCGTGTTACAATCCGTTTCAACTGGAATGCTTCTACCACCATCCATAAAGGCATCAGGTATTTCAAGCGTGTGCTGACCGATGGTCCGGTTTCCCGAATCAACTTCTGTACCATCCCCGAAAGAGATATCGGCGAGGACATTCCCGTCTATGGAACCTATGATGAGGATTTCAGAAATTCTCTGAAACCTTATATCGATAATCTCTGTATGGCTTCGGGGCTGGTGGAGTGCAAGGAGGCATTTCATCTTGCCGAGGTGCTGAAGGATGAGAATGCGGAATTCTCCCGTCTGTCGCAGGACAGAGTCTATGAGAATCTGAGCTTCCGTGCCAACGTAATCGGCTATCTGAAGGCTTGTGTGCTCTATGTGGCGAACGGTTATCAGTGGGAGCCTGAGATTGAGGATTTCATCCGCTGGAGCGAGCGTTACGACCTCTACTGCAAGATGCGTTTCTTCGGTGATGCCATCAAGAAGGCGGAGCTGGAGTGCGATCAGGAGAGCAAGAGAGGTCCGGCAAGCATCCTGGGATTCCTGCCTGAGGAGTTCAACTATCAGCAGGTGGAAGCCTTGAGAGTTGAGCATAAGATGAGTGCGAAGGGCACGATGAAGATGCTGAACAACTGGCTCTTCCGTGGATATATCAAGGTGAAGGAGAAAGACTCAAATACTCAGTTACTCAAATACTCAGTTTTTATCAAGACCCATTATTAAAAAATCTATTTGATATGGAAATTGTTGTAAAAAGAATCGCAAAGAAGGAGACTTATACCATTGGCCGACTTTATCTGTTGGCTGATGGTGATGTGAAACGTAAGGCGCTGTCGGGCAAGACTGCCGGCGACAAGCGCAGTTTCGAACATAGTTTTGATTTGGAGAAGTTGTCTAAGGACAGCTACTTCTGTGATACCCTGGAGCCTACGTGGCGCAACCTGAAGGGCGTGGAGCTCAGCCGGGGAAGTGAATGCCCGCTTCAGCAGAGAGAGTGGCAAGGTGGCACGAAAGATTCCGGGCCGTACCGCCATCCCCCGAGGCTCGTATCGTGTGCTCATCACCAAGTCGCCCCGATTCAAGAAGTGGCTGCCGTATGTGCAGGGTGTTCCCGGTTTCGAGGCATCCGCATTCATGCCGGCAACAAGCCCGAAGATACCCAGAGCTGCATTCTGGTGGGCGAGAACAGGGTAAAAGGTATGGTGGTGAATTCCCGCATCTGGCTCCATCGTCTGATGAATCGCATCCAGGCGGCGGAGAATCAGGGGGAAGGTATCTGGATTACCATCATCTAAAAAATGCAGTGCGCTGCAAATTTCTTATGAAAACTAGGAAAATTTGCAGTGCGCTGCATTTTCTATTTCAATCCTCATTCCTTCCGGGTTAAACCGGATGCCGTCGCGATCGATGAATCTCGAGAGGGAACCATCGGCGGCAAGCAACTTCGGGGTGCCGATGGAGAGACGGTCCTGCTCCATCAGCCAGAGACTGTCGGAGAGCTGCAGCGCCAGCTCTACATCGTGAGTGGAGAGCAGGATTGCCTTGTGCTGCTCGTGTGCCAGGCGGCGGAGCATCTGAAGGTTTCTACCTTGCTGGGAAAATCGAGGAAGGCGGTAGGCTCGTCGAGGATGATGATGCGGGTCTGCTGGGCGAGCGCCTTGGCTATCATCGTCTTCTGGCGCTCGCCATCGCTCAGCTCGGAGATGTTGCGCTGGGCGAGGTGGGGGATGCCGACCTGATGGATGGCTTCATCTACTATCTGCTGATCTGCCGGAGTAAGGGTGCCCCAGAAATTGGTGTAGGGAGACCTGCCGATGCCTACAATCTCCTTGACAGACAGCTGGGGAACATCGATGCGGGAGGTGAGAACCACGCCAATCTGACGGCTAGCTGCTGCGCCGGATAAGCGGAAAGAGGCTGATCTTGAAGAAGGATTTCGCCATCCAGGGCTGGCTGGAAACCGCAAAGGGTTCTGAGCAGGGTGGATTTGCCCACTCCGTTGGCGCCGATGAGGCAGGTGAGCTCGCCCGGATGCAGGGAGGCAGAAACAGCAGAGGCTATCACCCGGAGCTGATGCTTCGGACGATAGCCAATGCTTAGATTCTTGAATGTAATGCAGGATTCCATCAAAAATATTTTTCCTTGTTGTTTTCGGACCTGTGATTGTTCAAGTTTCGCAAATGGGGAAGTTATAGGAAGTTAAAGAAGTTATCGCTTCCCCATATACGAGTTTGTTACTTTGCTGCCAAAACCTCAACCTCTACGAGTGCGCCCTTAGGCAACTTCTCTACGGCTACGGCTGAACGGGCTGGATATGGCTGGCTGAAGAACTCGGCATAAACCTCGTTCATGGCTGCGAAATCGTCCATGCTGTTCAGATAAACGGTAGTCTTCACTACGTGAGAAAGGTCGGTACCGGCTGCCTTCAGGATGTTCTGGCATTGGTGAGGCTCTGACGAGTCTGCTCCTTGATGCCACCCTCTACGAAGTTGCCTGTTGCAGGGTCGATAGGAATCTGACCTGATGCAAATACGAAACCGTTTACTTCGATCGCCTGGCTATATGGACCGATAGCTGCAGGCGCATTGTCTGTGTGAATTGCGTTCATAATTAATTTCCTTTTTCTGTTTATTAAATCAATCTGGATGCAAAGATAAGCATTTTTCCCCAAAACGGACCTATTTCGCATCGAAATTTAATAAGTTTTCTTACTATATTCGCTCGGTGTACATCCAAATTGCTTCTTGAAGCTGGTTGAGAAGTGGGACAGGGTGTTGAATCCCGTCATATAGGCAATCTCCGAGATGTTGTACTTGCCTTCCACGATGAGGGTGGCGGCACGATTGAGCTTATAGGTCTTGAAGAAGACGCTTGGGTTCTCTCCTGTGAGTCCCTTGACCTTGTAGTAGAGCTTTGTGCGGGAGATGTGCATCAGCTTCGTTACCTTGTTGACATCCAGTTCCGAGTTGGCCAGTTCCTGCTCCATAACATGATAGAGTTCATCCATGAAGAGTTTGTCTTGTGGCGACAGTACTTCCTCCACGTTCTTGTCGGTCTCCGTGGCGTTGGTCAGGATGGTCTTGGTCTTCTCACGGTTGGTGAGTTGCGAGTTGATCATTGCCAGGAGGACCTTTGGGGTGAATGGTTTGGTAACGTAGGCATCTGCTCCGCTGTTCAGTCCCTCCACTTGGTTTTCGGTGGTGGTCTTTGCCGTTACCAGGATGACTGGGATATGGCAGAGTTGGATGTCTTGCTTGATTTCCTTGCAGAGTTCATAGCCGCTCATTCCCGGCATCGCCACATCGCTGAGGATGAGGCTAGGTTCTTCCTCCCTTGTCGCCTTCAGGGCGCTCTCGGCATCGAAACGGTAGATGATGCGATAGGATGATGCCAGGAGGGTACGAAGATAATGCACCACTTCGGTGTCGTCATCTACGATGAGTATTTTCGGACGGTTGTCTGTACTGTTATCTTGACTTACCTTGTCTGCCACTTTCTGACTGTCGTGCAGTGGAAAAGCCATCTTCTGGTCTTGCTCCAAAGGGGCTTTCTCGTTGGCGGCATAGAGGCTCTCCTCGGTAGGCAGGGTAACGGTGAAGATGCTCCCTGGCAGTCCTTGCGATTGCCCGCCTTTAGATCGCCATGGTGAAGGATGGCCAGGCTGCGGGCATAGTAGAGTCCGATGCCTGTACCCCAGTTGATGGTGCCTGTGGACTGGTTGTTCAACTGATAATATCGCTTGAAGATATTCTCCACCTCATTCTGTGGGATTCCCTTGCCTGTATCAGCCACCGTGATGGTGATAATCTGTTCTCCCTTGTTAGTGTACCGGTGTCGAAAGATACATCTATCTTACCGCCACGAGGGGTAAACTTCATGGCGTTGGACATCAGGTTGTTGATAATCTTTTCCAGTTTGTCGGAATCCAGAAGCATCAGGTAGGAACCTTCTAGTCCGTGACAGTTCAAGGTGATACCTTTCTCCTCTGTATTCACGATGAAGAGGTCCATGATGCGCTTCATCTCGGAGATAATGTCGGTTTGCTTGACGTGCAAGCGGAGCGTGTCGTTCTCCAACTTGTTGAAGTCGAGCAACTGGTTGACGAGTCTCAGCATTCTATCCACGCTTCGGTTGATGATGTTCAATAGCAACTTGTCGTGCTTGTTGATGCTTTCACTTTCACAGAGTTGTTCCACTGGTCCCGAAATCATGGTGAGTGGTGTCCGGAACTCATGCGAGATGTTGGCGAAGAAACTCATGTTCATCTTGTTGATGCGCTGTTCCTGCTCCTTCTCATCCTTAGCCTTTTGAACCATGTTCTTCTCAATGCTGATGCGCATCTTCTGCCGATAGATCACGAAGCCGACGCATCCCATTATAATAATGTATAGGCACCATGCCCACCAGGAGTTCCAAGGCTCAGGGGCGATGCTTACCTGTATGCTTTTTTCGGCGATGATATTGTCGGAGTCATTGCCTACCATCTTGACCTTGAAGGTATAGTTGCCAGCTGGCAGATTAGAGTAGTACGCCTCGTTGTTATTGCCTGCATCAATCCACGTATTGTCGAATCCTGCCATTTGGTAGAAGTAATGGATGTGCTTGTAGTCGCTGTAGTCGATGGCAGAAAAGGCGATGCTGAAGCTGTTCTGTTTGTAGCTTAGGCGGATATGGGGCGATTCTTCCATACTCTCCTCGATGCATCCGTTCTTGCCGGGAAGCATAATCTCATTATGTACCTTGAGTGTTTCGAAAAGCAGACTTATCTGTTGGTTCGTGTTTACGTTTTGCGGATTGAAGATGGTGAGTCCCTGGGTGCCGCCGAAGATGAGTGTTCCATCTGACAGTTTGCACGAAGCCCTATCGTAGAATTGGAAGCCTTTCACACCGTCAGCCTCGTTGTAGGTGGTTACCTTTTCTGTTTTTCCATCTATCTTGTTGAGTCCATACATCGTACTAACCAAATGTTTCCATCTCTATCTTCCTCGATGCTGGAAATGTCGGAGCAGGAGATTCCTGCTATGGTGGTCAGCTTGTGGCTCTTTGCGTCATACTTCAGGAGTCCGTTGGTAACAGTACCAACCAGATGTTGCCTTTGCGGTCTTGATAGTTCTTGGTAGGGATATACACACTTCGCTTGATGCATTTCTTCCAGTCGTCCGGATTCACTTTAAACTCTTGGACATCGAAGTTGTTTCCATTCATTTCCAGGATAGGTTTGTAGAAGGCAGATATGAGCATGTTGCCGTTCTGTAAGCGCATGATGCTGGGAATGAAACAGAAAGTGGTAGGGAAGAGTTGTTTTTTGGTCAATTCTCCACTTTGTGCTGAAATGCAGTAGATGTTGACGGATGCCGTGGATACCCAGATGTTCCCCTTTGCATCCTGGCTGATGTCCATAGGCATGAAGCAAGGGTAGGAGGCTACCTTGTTGAGGTGGTTTCCATCGTATTGGCATTTTGCCACATGGTCGCCATTGGCTAGCCATAGATGATTGCTGCTGTCCACAAAGATGTTGGTGGTGGCATTCTTCCTGTTGCCGTTGCTGTAGGAAATCATCGGTATGTCCTTGAGTTGCTGGGTTTGCAAGTCATACATATAGAGTCCGTTCTTTTGGTAGAAATCCAGAGGTGATGATTCCTGTCGGTGGCTACGGAGAGTACGGGCTGTTTGCCGATGGCACGTTGAAGCAGGCATGCTGTTAAACATATCCTTGTATCTGTAGATGGTTTTTACGCCATCGTCTTCAGAACCGAGCCAAAGATTGCCCTTGGAATCGGTTAACATCTTGTTGACTTGCATATCAGGCACTTCGAATGGGAAATTCTTGTCGCTTTGTGGCAGGATGGTTCCCTCCTGGGCATTGAAATAGAGTAATCCGTGCTTGGTGGTGCTAAGCAGAAGGTTGCCTTTTTCACCATACGGATGGATGCCGCTGACCATGTCGTTGGGAATCTGCAATCCTTGCAAGGCTGCAGGGAGATGCTGCCATTTCCGGGTGTCCGTATCAAAGAGTTGCATTCCATTGTAGCCAGAGATGTAGAGCTGATGCCCATCGAGGAGAAAAGAGGCGATGGGATAACTCTGTACCGGGCTTTGGGCGATAAGTTTGAGGTCTCGGGTGCGATATCCCTTGACAGAGTAAGAGGTAACAATCCACATCACATCTTTCCGGTCTATATGGCAAGAGAAGTTATAGCAGTTCTTCTCTACTATCTTGGAGAGCCTGATGATGGCTCTGTTGTTTTTTTCGTCATACTGATACAGGTCTGTCATCGTGAAGAAGAAGATTCTTCCCTCCTTGTCTTCCAGGATTTTTTCGATGTTCTTGTTTGCGCTGTTGATACTAACTCGTTTGAAATTGCCATTGGCCTGGTATAGGCATACACCATTGACGGTGGCTACCCAGAGTCGGTTGTGGGAGTCACGGTAAATGTGGGTAATATTGTTGTCGGGCAATCCCAGTGAATCGTCCACGCAGTAGTATTGGTGATACTGGTTGCATCATACTTGTTGAGACCACGGAAGGTACCTATCCAGATTTGTCCGTATTTGTCTTCGCAGATGCTCTTCACCTTCTGGTTGGAGATATGTTCAGACAGGACGAGGCTCTTCTCGGGTGAAGAGACTACGGGGATGTCTTTTTGGTCATGGCAAGCAGTTAGAAGAAGGGCTGCCAAGAGGATGAGTACGTTATAAAATACCTTTGTTCGTTTCATAATCGATGGTTTTGATAGTTGCTGCAAAAGTACTATAAAACTTGATATATACAAGGTTTATAAGACTTTTTAAACAAATACGCAAGTTTTTGAACATATAGAAAACCCCATTTTGAACAAAAACGTAACACAAGAAAACAAGTTAGAAAAAGGTATATGAAAAAAAGCAATACCTTTGCAGCCGTAAACAATCAACTGATTTACAAGAATAAAAGCTTAACTAACAAAGTATTATCTTTAATGAGTAAAATCTATGAGAAAAATGAATGATTACAGAAGGTTCCTGACCTCGTGTTCTTATTGATGATTTCCGGTTCTGCTGCCTTGGCGCAGGAACTGATGAAAGTCGCTGGTCTCGTAGTTGACCAAAATGCCGACCCTTTGATTGGTGTTACCGTGCGTGTGCAGGGAGACAACAAGGGTGGTACTGTAACCGATATGGATGGTAACTTTACTATCCAGGTGCAAAAGGGTAAGACCCTTGTCTTCTCTTATCTTGGCTATAAGAATAAAGAGGTATTAGCCAACTCTTCCAAGCTCAAGATTACATTGAATGAAGACAACAAGGTGCTCGACGATGTGGTAGTTGTAGGTTATGGCGTCCAGAAGAAGAGTTCTGTAACGGGTGCCATCTCTCAGGTGAAGAAAGAGGATATGGAGAATCGTACCATCACCAATGCCAAGTCTGCTCTTCAGGGTAAGACGCAGGTGTGCAGATTGTCTCTTCTTCTGCTCGTCCGGGTTCATCACCAACCGTTCGTATCCGTGGTTTCTCTTCCAATGGTTCTTCCGACCTCTCTACGTAGTAGATGGTGTGCGCCTAGGCGATATCAGCGGTATCGATCCTAATGACATTGCATCTATGGAAGTGTTGAAGGATGCTGCTTCTGCTGCCATATATGGTGCCGAGGCTGGTAATGGTGTGGTTCTCATTACTACGAAGAAGGGTACTGTGGGTAGTGGAAAGATAACATACGATTTCCAGTATGCCATCGAATCGCTTGCTAAAAAGCCTAAGTTGCTCAATGCCGAGGAATATATCCAATATATGAAAGAAGGTAAGACCTTTACCGAGGATTATCTCCTGAAAAACTGGGATGGAACAACCAATACCTCTTGGGTAGATGCCATCTATGGCAAGGGTAAGATGCAGAAGCACAACCTGGGCTTTACGGGTGGTAACCAAAATGGCAACTACTATCTTTCGCTTACTTATCTTGACAATGATGGTATGGTAAAAGGCAGTAATGACCTCTATCGTCGTCTCACCGCTACCATCAATGCAGAATATCAGATCAAGCCATGGCTGAAGGTGGGTACTACCAACCAGATTGAAAAATATAATGCCCGTTCTGTATCAGAGGGTTCTGAGTATGGTTCTATGATGGCAGCTGTGCTTTCTATGGATCCATTGACCCCTGTTGCATACGAGGAGGAAACTTGCCTGCTCATATTGCTAGTGCCTTGGCAAGCGGAAAGCATCTCCTGACCAATGCGGCTGGTAACTACTATGGCGTGTCAGCTTTCTATGCAGGTGAGCAGTTCAACCCATTCGTGATGCGTGACAATGGCATATCTCGCAACAGTGGATTCAATGTGAATGGTTCCATCTATGCAGATTTCAAGCCTATCAGGATCTTGTGATTACTTCTCGCTTTGGCTATCGCTTGTCGGGTACTCGCAGTTCTTCCACTTCACTTCCTTTCTATGGAAATGCAACGCAAAGCCGTGATTATGTAGATCAGAGTGCATCTTCTTCTACCTCTATCTATTATCAATGGGAAAACTTTGCCAACTATATGAAGAAACTCGGCGACCATACCGTGAATGCCATGGTTGGTATGTCTTTCCAGGAATCTACTACGATTACGTGCAGGGTGGTTTGCAGGCTAATGGTGAAGACGCTGTCAAGAAGAACAATCCATTGTTCTACTATCTGAATTTCGCATCCGCTTCTGCTACCAAGTCTGTGGGTGGTGAGAAAACTCGCTCAGCCAAGTATTCTTACTTTGGCCGTTTGAGTTACGATTATAAAAATCGTTATTATCTGCAGGCTTCTCTCCGTGCAGATGCTGCCGACTTATCTAAGCTTCCAGCTACCAATCGTTGGGGATATTTCCCAGCTGTGTCTGGAGGTTGGACCATTTCTGAGGAAAGTTCTTCGAGCCTTTAAGAGATGTTGTGGCTAGCTTGAAGTTGCGTGCCAGCTGGGGCCAGAATGGTAGCTTGGCTGCCTTGAGTGGCTATGCCTACAGCACCGATATGGCGCAGGGTAGCATTTATCCGTTGGTTCCTGGTAATAATTATACAACATCTGTTAGTCCATCCAGTATGGGTAACGATAAACTGAAGTGGGAAACATCAGAGCAGACCGACTTGGGTATCGATGCGCTCCTCTTCGCAGGCAGAATGAACTTCAGCATGGACTATTTCGTGAAGAAGACCAAGGACTTGCTCGTGGGTGGCACCACTCCATCTCTGGTTATCGGCGGCACCACATCTCCTATCAATGCTGGTAACGTAAGTAACAAGGGATTCGAGTTTGAACTCGGTTGGAGAGACAACATCGGTGATTTCAGCTACAGCGTACGTGGCAACCTCGCTACCTTGAAGAACGAGGTTACTTATCTCGACCCATCCTTGACCCGCTTGCAGGGTACTACCTTTATGAATGTGCCTCTCACATACTTCGAGAAGGGTTATCCTGTGTATTACTTCCGTGGCTATCAGTTTACAGGCATAGACCCAAAGACAGGTGATCCAACTTTTGCCGACCTGAACGATAGTGGTGATCTGACCGATGATGATAAGATGGACTTGGGCAGTGCCATTCCAAACTTCACTTATGGTATCACCTTGACCGCAGCTTACAAAGGCTTCGACTTGGCGGTATTCGGTTCTGGTGCATCAGGCAACAAGATATTCAACTGCATCAACCGTACCGACTTCCCTATGGTCAACAAGATGAAGGAACTCTTCTATGACGACCGTTGGACGGAGAGCAATCCTAATGGTAGCAAGCCACGTGCTGGTGCCAACAATATGGACAAGTATGCTACATCCAGTGCAATGGTATATGATGGATCTTATTTCAAGATTAAGCAGATTCAGTTGGGCTACAGCTTGCCGAGAACCCTTCTCAAGAAGGTGGCAATCAACAACTTGCGTCTCTATGTATCTCTCGATGACTTCTTCACAATCACCAAGTACCCAGGCTTCGACCCTGAGGTTTCTACCAATGATGTAGTGGGTATGGGTATCGACAAGGGCGGTTATCCAACCTCAAGAAAGGTAGTAATGGGCTTCAACCTGGAGTTCTAAAGTCTGGAGGGTTCATATAACTAACACTATACATATTCTATATATAATAACATTAGGAAATTATGAAAAAGAATATCATATATAGTCTGCTTCTCGTTGTGGCAGTGTTATTTGCCGGTTGTGAAGACAGACTCGATATAGCAAAGCATGGCAATATGGGTGGTCAGGATGATTTCTACAAGACCAATGAGCAGACCGAGCAGGCGGTGGCTGCCATGTATAGCCGTGTGAAGGGATTGTATTATACTTGGTTCTTTACCAAGAATATGCTTTCGGATGATGCCTGGTGTGGCGGTGGTAGTCGCGGCGACAACAACTCATACGAGCAGTTGAATGAATATACCTTCGATTCTAGCAACGGCAATATCGAGGGCCTGTTCTCGGGTCTCTATGGTGTCATCTATCAGTCAAACCTCGTCATTGAGAAGGTGGCTAATGATACGGAAGTCAAGAAGCGTGCCATAGCCGAGGCTTATTTCTTCCGTGCCTGGGCTAACTTCGAGCTGGTTACCCTTTGGGGTACAGCTCCATTGGTTGATCATCTCTTGGCTACAGGTGAGTACCGCCAGCCAAACAGTACTCCTGAGACACTTTGGGCTGCTGTGGAGGCAGACTTGAAAGAGGCTATCGGCATGAATGCCTTGCCTTCCAAGAAGAACAAGGACGATCAGGAGACGGGTATGCGTGTTACCCAGGAAGTGGCAAAGGCTTATCTGGGCAAGGCTTATCTCTTCCAGAAAAAGTATCAGGAGGCTGCATCCGCACTCAATGAGGTGGTGGATTCCAAGAAGTATGACCTCTTCCGTGGCGACTATGACATGCAGTTTCATGCCGTCAACAACAACAACTGTGAGTCTATGCTCGAATTGCAGTGGCGTAACGACCAGGAGCAGGCTTGGAGCCAGTTTGACATGACCTTCCTGATGCAAGGATGGCGTACCGGCAATATGACGCTCGAAGGCAAGGCTGCCGACGAAGTGGCTCAGGAACCTACGGCTTCTTGAATCCTCGCAAGTCTCTCTATGAGGCATTTGTAAAAGCAGAGGGCGAGAATGGATACCGTTTGCAGAAGACCCTGCTCAACAGTAATCAGATGGCAGCATACGGCGTGAAGTTGAATCCTGGTCAGAACATCTATGGATGTGAAGGCTACCTCTTCTTCAAGAACCGCGTATTGAAGAGTGACAACATCATGGATGCCTCCTACTTCCAGGGATTACAATATACCGACCGAAAGATTATGCGTTATGCCGAAGTTCTCCTCCTGGCTGCCGAGGCAAACCTGGAGGCTGGTAACACAGACGTAGCACTGAAAGACATCAATGAGATTCGTATCCGTGCCAAGGAAACTCCATTGACTAGCGTTACCTTGGACGATATCAAGACGGAGAAGCGCTTGGAACTCTGTCTGGAAAGTACCCGATTCCAGGACTTGGTACGTTGGGGTGATGCCAAGAATGCCTTGGCTTCACAGGGTAAGGAAATCCCTAACTACTCTTCCAAGGGCGTAAGTTGGGATTTCTCCAATTCTACTTTCGGATTCCAAGACAAGCACATGTTGCTTCCTATTCCTTTGAAGGAAAGAGAATTGAATCCTAATATCCAGCAGAATACGGGATGGTAATCTTCTAATTAACTGATATTTAAATGATATTGATATGAAAAATATATAGGTTCAATATTAAGTCTGTTTATTGCAGGGCTGTGTTTCACAGCCTGCGATAACGATGCTCTTGATGGTATGCAGGGGGTATATGCAGATATGCAGAGTTATACATCGCAAGAGGCTACCGTGCAGCCTACCACTAAGTTAAAGAAAGGTGTGAAGGCGCTCAATGTAGATATAAAAGATGTAAAGGGAACTGCCATTCAGATTAGTTTTGGTAGTACCGAGTGGATTCTTCCCGCTGCCTCTTATACCATAGCTGAGACCGTGGCTAACAAAACCTGTGTGGTCAAGGTGAATGGTGAGGCAATGAAGAGTGGCGACATCGACGTATCTCTTATCGGGGGCAAGTATTACCTGAACGGTTTGTTTGCCAATGCTGCTGGTCAGCGAGTGAAGTTGAATTATGTAGGAGAGCTTGCCTTCGTTGTGGGACAGGATGACCCAGAAGCATCGGGCTATACTCTTACTATCGCTCCAACTCAGATTGTCGATTGGTCAACAGGTGCTCCTGTCGTCGTGAATCCTAATGCTACCAAGTATATCATCTCTATCAACAATCCGGCAGGTCAGCCTGCTGCTTATCTGGAGGCCGTGAATGCCAATCAGCTCGGTAATACAGACTTGGCTGGTGAATATACCATTCAAGAGAATGCTTCAGAGCCTTGGTTGATGGGCAATGGTTTTGCTTTCCCTCAATACGGTTTCATGGGTGGTAGTTTCTTCGTGGATGAGGCTGGTGTCGCACAATACATCAAGCTGGTAAGATCATCATCTCTACCGCTAAGGATGCAGAGGGACAGGACTTATTCTCATTCGAGGGCGCTGACCTTGAGACCCAGAGCGGTGTGGATGGATCGGCTGGCAAAGGATCATTTAAGATTAAGTTTGCTGCCATCGCCAAGTAATAAATTAAAAATAAAACGTTATATTCAATGAAAAGATTTTCGATATTAGCAATTACATTGTGTGCTGTTTGTGGCTCTGCTTCGGACAGCAAGCCTTGTTCGGAGGGCAGATGCCTCTCTCTCCTGAAATTCATGCAGACAAGACCGTTTACTTTCCGCTGCATGGCACCCGGGGCTCAAAAAGTACAGATAACAGGTGATTTCTTGCCAACCAAGAAAATAGATACCCCGATGGGTAAGTATGATATGCCTGGAGTAGCCGATTTGAAGAAGGATGAGAAGGGGGTGTGGTCTTTTACTACCACTGCTCCTTTGGCACCAGAGCTTTATAGCTATACAATGATGGTGGATGGCGCCAGTGTTACCGACCATCTCAACGTCTATACCGTGCGTGACATCGCCAACGTTTCCAACTATTTCTTGGTAGGCGGAGGGAAGGCAGATCTCTACAAGGTCAACAAGGTTGCGCATGGAACCGTATCAAAGGCTGGTATGATGATGCCAAAGCTGGCCTTACTCGCCGTATGACAGTATATACTCCTGCAGGTTACGAGACCAGCAAGCAGAAATATCCTGTGCTTTATCTCTTGCATGGTATCGGTGGCGACGAGGAAGCGTGGATGGATTTGGGACGTGCTTCGCAAATTCTCGATAACCTCATTGCGCAAGGCAAGGCGAAGCAATGATCGTTGTCATGACCAATGGCAATATCTCTCAGGAGGCAGCTCCTGGACAGACTTCGGATAATCTGATAGTCCCTACATTGGGATTGCCTAAGACCATGGAGGCTCTTTCGAGGCATCTTTCCCTGAGGTAGTGAAGTTCATGGATAGTCGCTATCGTACCATCGCCAATACTCAAGGTCGTGCCATAGCAGGTCTTTCGATGGGTGGTTTCCATTCGTTCTATATTTCTATCAACAATCCTAAGACCTTTGGTTATGTAGGTTTGTTCTCCGCAGCCATCGGCAAGGAGCAGAGGAGTGGTGGTGCCAACGAGTATATCTACGACAATGTGGATGATAAGTTGGCTAACCTCTTTGCAGCCAAGCCAAAGCTCTTCTGGATAGGTATAGGTAATTCCGATTTCCTCTACAAGGACAACACCGCTTTGCGAAAGAAACTGGATAGCAAGGGATACAAATATACCTATATGGAAACTGACGGGGGACATATTTGGCGAAATTGGAGAATCTATCTCACCGAATTTGTTCAAAAAATATTCTAATAATTAGCAGGAAGGTCTTCTAAATCTTAGGAGACCTTCTATAGAATGAGACTAACAATAATCAAAAAATTGATAACAATGAAAAAAATTACATTCTTGCAACTGCCTTGCTGATGAGTCTTGGCAGTTTTGCCCAACAGGCATTGTTTGATAATGTTCCTGTTATCTCACCTGAGGTGAACGCCAACCATACCGTAACTTTCCGCTTGAAGGCTCCTAATGCCCAAAGGTGCAGGTTACTGGTGATTTCCTGGCACCGAAAACCATTGATACACCAATGGGAAGTATGATGCTCCTGGAGTAGCTGATATGACAAAAGATGAAAAGGGTGTTTGGACTTTTACCAGCCAAATGCTTTCACCTGAGTTGTATTCTTACAATTTACTTTTGGATGGAGTGAAGATCGTTGACCCGGGAAGCGTGTATATCACTCGTGATATTACCTCAGAAACCAATATATTCATTCTTTCAGACAAGAAAGGTGATTGTGGTGACCTCTATACCGTTAACGAAGTGCCTCACGGAAATGTGTCTAAGGTTTGGTATGATAGTCCTACACTCAAGATGCAGCGCCGCATGACGGTCTATACTCCAGCAGGTTATGACAAGGGTAAGGATTATCCTGTACTCTATCTGCTCCATGGCGCTGGTGGTGATGAGGATGCCTGGACTACTTTAGGACGTGCACAGCATATTCTTGATAATTTGATTGCCACAGGTAAGGCTGAGCCTATGGTTGTGGTGATGACCAATGGCAATCCTAATTGCCAGGCTGCTCCAGGTGAGTGGTCGGCAGGTCAATACATTCCTTCTTTCTATGGCTATCAAGTGCCAAGCCAGCTGCCACCATGGATGAGAGTTTCCCTGATGTGATGAATTATGTGGAGAGCCACTACAAGGTTGCTAAAGACAAGGCTCATCGTGCCATCTGTGGACTCTCTATGGGCGGTGGTCATTCTTTCGATATCTCTCGTCGTTTCCCTACCAAGTTTGATTACATCGGACTCTTCTCTGCAGGTTTGCATGTGGGTACTACTGGCGATTTCCGTAGTGACTTCTACAAGCAGTTGCAGGGTAATGAGGAGGCTAAGACTCAGTTGGCTACTCTGTTTAAGAACAAACCAAAGTTGTATTGGATTGGTATGGGCAAGACCGATTTCCTCTACAAGAGCAGTGCAGACTTGCGTCGCTACTTCGATGAGAAGGGGTATAAATATACCTATTTGGAGACGGAAGGTGGACACATCTGGCGTAATTGGCGTGTGTATCTTACAGAGTTCGCACAGAAGATTTTCAAATGATAAAATAAGTTTTTCAAGTAATAGTTTTACAAAACATAAAAAATAAGGTATAGACAATGATAAAACAGATTTTAGTTTCTTCATGTGTGCTTTTTTCTGCGACTTTCGTAGTGCAAGCACAGAACCAAAGTTGGGTGTGTCTCCTATCCAGGATGTCATCAATGCGATGACTCTCGATGAGAAGATTCAGTTGGTGGTAGGTTCTACGGGTAAGTATGAGAGCCAGATGGAGCTACCATTGGTAACCAAGGTCAGTTGGTACAGGGTGCCGCAGGTCAGGTGAATGGTATTGAGCGTCTGGGCATTCCTGCTACGGTTGTAGCCGATGGTCCTGCTGGTCTTCGCATCGACCCTAAGCGCAAGAATACCGACAAGACATTCTACTGTACCCACTTCCCTGTGGCTACTGTGATGAGCTCTACCTGGAACAAAGACTTGGTGTATTCCGTAGGTACCTCTATGGGAGACGAGGTGAAGCATTATGGCGTAGATGTCTTGTTGGCACCTGCTACCAATATTATGCGTAATCCTCTTTGTGGTCGTAACTTTGAGTATTATTCAGAAGACCCATTGTTGGCTGGTACCATTTGTGCTGCTATGGTGAATGGTATCGAGAGCAACGATGTCGGTACTTCGTTGAAGCACTTCGCACTGAACAACCAGGAGACCAATCGTACTCGTAACAATGTTATCGGTAATCCACGTACTTTCCGTGAGATTTACTTGAAACCTTTCGAAATCGTTATCAAGGAGGCTCAGCCTTGGACGGTGATGACTTCTTACAATCTCATCAATGGTACAATGTCTAGCGAGCGTTGTGATTGATAACAGAGATTCTTCGCCATGAGTGGGGATTCAAGGGTATGGTGATGACCGACTGGTTTGGTGGTCTTAGCGCAGCTGCCCAGATGGAAGCGGGTAACGACCTGTTGATGCCTGGTAAGGCAGACCAGGTGAAGGAGATTCGCAAGGCTGTGCTCAATGGTCGCCTGTCTATGGAAATCCTCGACCGCAATGTGCGCCATATCTTGGAGTATATCATGCAGACTCCTCGTTTCAAGCAGTATGTTGCCGACAACAACCCTGATTTGAAGGGACATGCTTTGGTGGCTCGCAATGCCGCTACCGAGGGAATGGTGTTATTGAAGAATAACAAGAATGTATTGCCACTCGATCAGAAGATTAAGAACATCGCTCTCTTCGGCAATATTCTTATGATTTCATAGCTGGTGGTACTGGTTCTGGCAATGTTAACCATGCTTATGTGGTAAGTTTGTTGGATGGTTTGAAGAATGCTGGCTATCAGGTGGATGGCGATATCCATAAGTCATACATAGAGTATGCTCCAAAGGCAAAGGCGAACTTGCCAAAGCCAAAGAATCCTTTGGAGGCTTTCTTGCCTGGTCACTTCATCCCTGAGATGAGCCTTGCTGAATTGAATATGTCTGCTGCCGTCAAAAACAACGATATGGCAATCATCACTATTGGTAAGTCGTCTGGTGAGTTCTTGGATCGAAAGATTTCTGATAGCTTCAATCTCACCAAGGAGGAGAAGGATATGATTTCTGGCGTTTGCAACGCTTTCCATAAGGCTGGCAAGAAGGTGGTTGTCATCTTGAATGTATGTGGCGTTGTTGAGACCAAGAGTTGGATTGGTGGTCCTGATGCTGTATTGTTGTCTTGGTTGCCTGGTCAGGAGGGTGGTAACTGTGTTGCTGACATCTTGGCGGGTAAGGAGAATCCTTCTGGTCGTCTTCCTATGACATGGCCTGTAAGTTATAACGATGTTCCTTCTAAGGCTGATTTCCCTAACCCTGAGACTGTCAAGTTGATGATGTGCTTGGTATGTTTATGGGCAAGGGCATCGGTAGCAAGGGTAACGTGAAGAATGTGGATTACACCGAGTATAATGATGGTGTTTATGTAGGTTATCGTTATTACCAGACTAAGAATGTGCCTGTATCTTTTCCTTTTGGTTATGGTATGAGCTATACTACCTTTAAGTATGGAAAACCTGTGGTAACGAAGGATGCACAGGGCAATATCAAGGTCCTGGTGACTGTGAAGAATGCTGGTAAGGTAGCTGGTAAGGAAGTTGTTCAGGTATATGTGGCAGCTCCTGGCAAGGATATGGATAAACCAACCAGGGAACTTCGTGGTTTCGCCAAGACTAAGAATTTGCAGCCTGGTGAGTCGGAGACAGTTACTATCGACATCCCATACAAGAATTTGGCTTCTTTCAATGAGATTGATAGTCAGTGGCAGGTTGAGGCTGGTGATTACAAGGTGATGGTGGCAAAGAATGCTGCTGATCTCAAGCCTCTCACCACCGTGATTACTGAGGAAGCTGGTGTAACCGAGAAGGTTCGCCCTTGCTTGCTCAAGGAAGTAAAGTAGTTCTATCAAAGATAAAGCTCAATAATAAAAGAGCTTGATGGTAATAAAGAGTTTAATAAGATATAAAAAGAGGGTGCGCTATCAACTGACGGCGCACCCTCTTTTTATATTTTATGGATATTTCTAAAAGTCTCTTCTCTTATATAATCCAGAGATGGAAGCCTTCTGTTCCAGGGCACTCTTGATTTCCTTGACGTGTTCCTCGTCGCGGGTCTCCATGGTGACACGGAGTACGCAGGCATTCACCTTGTTGCGGTTGGCAGAACGGTCGTGATGAACTCCCGTGATGTTGCCGCCCAGGCTTGCGATGACGGAGGCTACCTCTACCAGCTCGCCCGGCTTGTCGTCCAGCTCCATCTCGATGGTGCAGAGACGTCCACTCTTTACCAATCCTCGGTTGATGACACGGTTGAGGATGGTTACGTCGATGTTACCGCCGCTTACTACGCAGATGGTCTTCTTGCCCTTCACCGGTACCTTGTTGTACATCACGGCAGCCACACTGGCTGCTCCGGCACCTTCTGCCACCATCTTCTCGCTCTCGAGGAGCTTCAGGATGGCTGCGCAGATCTCGTCCTCGCTTACGGTGACGATTTCATCCACATAGTTGGAGCAGGTTGCGAAGGTAATCTTTCCCGGTTCCTTCACGGCGATGCCGTCGGCTACGGTTGCCACAGATGGCAGCTTCTCCTGCTTGTGGTCGTGGAGGCTCTGAACCATGCTGGCTGCTCCCTCTGCCTGGACTCCATAGACCTTGACGTTAGGATTGAGCGACTTGATGGCGAAAGCGACTCCCGAAATCAGTCCGCCGCCACCTACCGGCACTACCACAGCTTCTACATCAGGCAGCTGGTCGAGGATTTCCAGTCCGATGGTTCCCTGTCCGGCAATCACCTTTTCGTCATCGAAGGATGCACGAAGGTATAGCCGTGCTCATCCTTCAGCTGCAGTGCCTTCTGGTAAGCGTCATCATAGACGCCCGGAACCAGGCAGACCTCTGCACCCAGACGCTTGGTAGCCTCTACCTTGGAGATAGGGGCACCCTCGGGCAGACAGATGAGGCTCTTCACTCCCATGCGGTAGCGCCGAGAGCCACACCCTGTGCGTGGTTGCCTGCCGAACAGGCAATCACACCCTTCTCCTTCTCTTCCTGAGAGAGTTGGGAAATCTTATAGTATGCACCTCGAATCTTGAACGACCCCGTCTTCTGGAGGCATTCCGGTTTCAGATAAACATCACTATCTGGGTTGATTCTCGGTGTGTGAACCAGCTCAGTTTTTCTAATCACGTGGCTCAGCACGAAGCGGGCCTTGTAGAAATCGTCAAGTTGTAACATAATCGTTGATATGCTTTAATTCTGTTATCTGCCAGGATGATAGTTCCTGAGTGATTTTTGACTGCAAAGGTACTCTAAAAGGAAGAAAACACAAAATATTTCAATTTAATTTTTGTTATTCCCCTCAAGTTTCCTTAGTGGTTGGAGTAAGTATGTGGGAGCGATGGCCTGCTACATGCCGAAGTGCTCCAGCGCCGCAGCTACGCCGTCTTCCTCATTCGAGAGGGTAATGTAGTCGGCATCGGCTCTTACTTCCGGGGCAGCATTCGCCATGGCTACTCCCATGCCTGCAAGCTTGAGCATGCTCAGGTCGTTGTAGCCGTCGCCGAAGGCTATCATATCGGCAGGGGTGAGATTGATCTTCGCGAGGAGTCTTCTCAGCGACTGCGCCTTGTCGATTCCCTTAGGCACCAGTTCGAGGAAGAATGGGGCAGAGCGGAAGACATCCATCTTATCGCCCACCACATCCAGCAGTTCCTGTTCAGCCTTGAGCATATCCGATGGGTCGCCCGTCATGAGGAGCTTGGTAGGATGAGGCTCCAGTGCTTCGAGCAGATTCTCTACCTTGCGGATGTTCATCTTGTTGATGCGCGATTCTTCCTTCACATACTGATCGTCTGGCATTTCGGTGATGATTTCATTGCCGGCGTATCCCAGCAGGGCATGGCTCTTCTCTCGTGCGTACTTATATAATACAGGGATTACCTCATCTGGCAGAAACTGGGTAAAGAGTTTCTCGCCGGTCTGGGCATTCACGATGTTGCCACCATTATAGGAGAGGATATAGCCCCCTCGCTTCTGCAGTTCCAGGCATTCTGCCACCGGCTCGATGCCGTAGGTAGGGCGACCGGATGCAAGGATGATGACGGCTCCCTGGCTGGCAGCCTGGAGCAGCGCTTCGCGGGTTTTCGGGGTAACCACCTTCTCGTGGTTGGTCAGGGTGCCATCCAGGTCGAGTGCGATGGCACGGTAAGGAATCTGTCTTGCTTTTTCCATTGTTCTATGTGATTCTTTGTTTTTTATGCGTGCAAAGATACAATAATATTTTGAAAAATGGGACGTAAAGTGTATTTTTGCTAATTTTGTTCCCCAAAAAGGTGGTCATTTGAACGAAATGACTCTGTTTTATCAGTGCTAAATGGTTTTTGAACGATAAGCACCTATCTTTTGTTGTTTGACATACACTCTATTCGAAAATTATTGTTATCTTTGCACCGCAAATCATATAACAATAATAAATTTTAAACCTATCAATATGAAGAGATTAATTTCAGCAGTATTGCTTTCTGCTGCCGTGGCAATGCCAACAATGGCGCAGAAGCAGAAGACATTGGGCAATGGCTATCCATTCACTCAAGTACCATTCACCAGTGTGAAGATTTCACAGAACACTTTCTGGGGTGCCCGTCTGAAGGCTGCCCGAGAGGTAACCGTGCATTGGCTTTCAGCAAGTGTGAGAGCGAGCACCGTTACAAGAACTTCGAGATGGCTGCCTATACCCTTCAGCATCCTAACCACCCGGGCTTGGATACCAAGGAGTGGGATGTAAGCAAGTTCATGGGCTTCTCTTTCGATGATACCGATGTTTATAAGACCATCGAAGGCGCCAGCTACATCCTCCAGACTTATCCGAACAAGAAGTTGAAGGCTTACATCGACAGCGTGCTCGATGTAGTAGCTGCTGCTCAGGAGCCAGATGGCTATCTCTATACCGCCCGTACCATCAACCCAAAGCATCCACACCAGTGGTCGGGAAATAAGCGTTGGGTCAAGGACGAGGAGGCGAGCCACGAGCTTTACAACCTCGGTCACATGGTAGATGCAGCCTGTGCTCACTATCAGGCTACGGGTAGCACCAAGTTCCTGAACATCGCCAAGCGCTATGCCGATTGTGTGGTAAAGGAGGTGGGACCTAAGCCAGGACAGGTTACCATCGTTCCGGGACATCAGATTGCAGAGATGGCTTTGGCTCGTCTCTATACCCTGACCGGTGAGAAGAAGTATCTGGATGAGGCTAAGTATCTGCTCGACTATCGTGGCAAGACTCATATCCGCAACCCATATTCTCAGAGTCAGGCTCCTATCCTGGAGCAGAAAGAGGCGGTAGGTCATGCGGTGCGTGCCGGTTATATGTATGCCGGTATTGCCGATGTGGCTGCCCTGACCAAGGATTCTGCCTATATGAAGGTGATCGACCGCATTTTTGAAAACATCGTTGGCAAGAAATACTATCTTACAGGTGGTGTAGGTGCCCGCCATGCCGGTGAGGCATTCGGTGATAACTATGAGTTGCCAAACATGACTGCCTACAACGAGACCTGTGCAGCCATTTCTATGGTTTACCTCTTCGAGCGCATGTTCCTGCTTCACGGCGAGAGCAAGTATATCGACTGCATGGAGCGTACCTTATATAATGGTGTCATCTCGGGTATGAGCATGGATGGTGGCAGATTCTTCTATCCTAACCCATTGTCTAGCGATGGCAAGTATAAGTTTAATGCCGATGGCAACACCACCCGCCAGCCTTGGTTCGGATGTGCCTGCTGCCCAAGTAACTTGTGCCGCTTCATCCCTTCTGTTCCAGGTTATCTCTATGGCGTGAAGGACAACAATATCTATGTAAATCTCTTTGCCGGCAATACATCTACCATCAAGGTGAATGGCAAGGATGTGGTTCTGGAGGAGACTACCGAGTATCCTTGGAACGGCGATATCAAGATTGCTGTGAAGAAGAGCGGCGTAAAGAATGCCAACCTCCTGGTCCGTATTCCTGGATGGGTTCGCAACCAGGTGGTGCCTAGCGATCTTTACAAGTATAGCGATGCCGAGAAGCCTGCTTATAGTGTAACCGTAAACGGCAAGGCTGTGGAGGCTGACCTCGATACCAACAAGGGTTATCTGCCTGTCAAGAACATCCAGAAGGGCGATGTCATCCGCATCCACTTCGATATGCCGGTACGTACAGTAGTTGCTAATGGCAAGGTAGCAGATGATAATGGTAAGGTTGCCGTAGAGCGTGGACCTTTGGTATATTGCGCTGAGGCTGTGGATAATCAGAACGAACCTGTGCTCCGTGCCGTCATGGCTAAGAAGCCTGCATTCTCGCTGGTAGATAACTACAGCATCGAGAATACAGAGACCAAGGCGCTCCAGCCTTCTCGGTAAAGGCTATCAAGCTGATGCCAGATTCTGGAAGAGGGTGCCAATGTATATCTGTCAAGAACGATGTCTTGACTCTGATTCCTTACTATGCCTGGAATCATCGTGGTGCCAACCAAATGAATGTCTGGTTCTATCAGAATTTAAGTGTATTGGATAAGTAATAAGCAGTTTTATAAAATAAGAAAGCCTGGCAACCGTCATTGCCAGCTTCCTTGTTAATATAGGTTAATCCCATTAAGAAAAACACTTCTTTTCCGTTTATGTTGTAGTTTTGAATAAATAAAGCAAAAGAGAGCTAATGACAGAGAATGAATTCATCCATATCGTTCCGCAGTTGCGGCAGATAACCTTGCAGATCAGTCAAGGTTATGGCGTTGGCAGCGAAGAGGCTGAGGACATCGCACAGGATGCGATGCTCAAGCTCTGGGCCATCAAGATGATATTCAGTCTGCTGCTCATGCCAAAGGTTCGATGGGTTGCATCGCCAAGCATCTTTGCATCGACTTCTTTCGCAAGCGGAAGATGATTTCGATAGATGCCCAGCCTTTCGATAAGTCGCCTAGCCACTATGCGCCGCCCGATGTGGAAGTGGAAAACTCGGAGAACGAGCTGTGGCTGCAAAAACGCCTCAAGACTCTGCCCTCCAACCAATATGAGGTGCTTTATCTGCGACAGGTAGAGAAGAAAAGCTTTGAGGAAATAGCGCAAATCGTGGGCATCACCACAGAATCTGTATCCGTGTTGCTTTCGAGGGCAAGAAAGCAGATGTTGCAGGAAATCAGAAAAAGATGTCGATAGCCCTTATATATAAATAGGTATAATCAATAAAGGAGGAAACTGGATATGAACGAAAAAGAAAAGGACATACGACTGTTGCTCGACCGATTTATGGCTGGTGAGACTTCTTTGGAAGAGGAGGCTCTGCTAGGGGAGTGGTTTCGTCAGCATCCCGATGTGAGCGATGACTTGAAGGAATATCAGCTGATGTTTGGATATTTCGATGAGGGGATGCCCCTCGACTATGAGGCAGAGAATCATGTAGAAGATGCTCATCCGAAGACTAAGGCACGAATGCGTCGCCTATGGTTGCCGATAGGTATGGCTGCATCCATCGCCCTGCTCTTTGTGCTTGCCATTCCTCGGATAGGGCAACAGCCTGGGCATCAGATGATTCGAAGATGACTCAACTCGATGGCAGAACGACTCAGGAGGATGTTGATTCTGCTGTTGTCCACGAGGAGAAATCGACAGATGCCAATCTTTCCATGCCTGAAAAGATAAAAAAAGTCGGGTGATTCCGTATCTCCCAAGACAAGGAAGCACAAGCAGAGGCAATATCGTCAGCATCTGTTTGCTCCTGCTCCTCCAAAGCTTTGGATAGCTCAGAATATTGCTACCGATTCTTTGTTGACAGAGCCGGAAAAGCTTGCCGATGAGCATCTCCGGGAGATGGAGGCACAGCAGAACGAAATGTTCTTCAAACTCTATCTCGTCGATGCTCTTCAGACCCAGTCGCTCAATGCCGATATTGCCAGTGCCTCGTTCGAAGGCGAGGAGAATGTGCATGATGAGGACCATGTGAGTGATGACCAGGAGGTTTATTAACAAGAAACAATAAAAAGAAGAAGAATATGAAAACAACTTTTAAATTAGCATTTGTGGCTTGCCTGATGGTGCTCTCTTCGGCTTGCCATGCCCAGAAGCCTATACCGGCTATCGACCAGGCTTTTGATAAATTCGTACAGGATTTATTGCAAGACGACCTCGTTACTTCTTCCACGATGAATACCTATAATATAGGTATGATGAAGGGATTTGAGTTCGCTATTCCTGAGAGAAAGCAGAAAATGGTGGATACCTTTCAAAAGGCTTTATTGAGCAATAGTCGCCTCGCTTATATTAGTTTTACCAAGAAAGCGGGCTCTCTCAGTCTTGAAACGAATCGGGTGGGGTATGGCAAGGATAATTCCATGACTTACGAGTTTGGTACTCATAAAGACCGCAACTATAACCTGCAGTATTTCCGTGACAGCAAAGATTCTACCATGCGATATGTTTATGCCTTGGTATGGTATCAGGGAATGGATCGTTCGGTAAAGGGCAGTGTATATAAGTTCTACTCCAAGGATCCGCAAGCTTATAAGATGTCATTATCTTATAAGATGAATGCTGTTCAAGGTTTGGATTCTCTTGTTTACCTGGCAACGTCAAGTATAACAGGAATCTGGCTCGCAGTTATGACTTGGAGATGACTCCGCCAAAGGATGCGGCTGAGTTTATGGTGCAACTCAACACGCTCCGTGCTGCCTTTAAGAATGCCAGTGATCAATACGCTTATTTGGGAAATCAGGTAACTCGACGTACCCTCCAGACGGGTGTAGCCAACAAGATAGTCAAGCTCTGTAAGGGCTATGGCAAGTTGCTGAATGCCGATGAGAAGAAATTCTGCGCCACTTCGCTGAATAAGATGAAGAAGGATACAGACGATGAATATCTGCAGAACCTTCTGGAACTGACTGCCAATCTTTGAGGAAGTAGTAAGTTCTGGAGGTATAAACTGAGGAAAAAGTGAAACTCTCTCTCTTAAAATACCGGTTCGTGGAAACGAGGTAAGAATAAAGCCTTCTATCGTCAGATTGCCGTTGCAATCGATGATAGAAGGCTTCTTATTTAATAACTAAAAATTAATCCCATTCAGGATTCTGCTTCAAGACACCCTGTGACAAGTCGATTTCCTTTAGAGGAATAGCCCACAGGTAATCGCGGTTAGGATTGAACTTGCGAGTCTCTATCAGAATCTTCTTTCCGTCAGGATCGATGCCATAAACAGGCTTGGTAACATCCTTCTCTGTTGTCCTGTAGCTGCGGGTATCGAAGAGATGGATTCCCTCGAATGCCAATTCCAGACGGCGCTCCAGGCGGATGGCTTCGCGCATCTGATCCTTGCTGAGACCCTCTTCCAAACCAGGAAGGTTCACACGCTGGCGAATCTGGTTCACTGCATCATAAACCTTGGCATCTGGAGCAGAAAGGTTCTCATTGCGTGCCTCGGCATAAGTGAGCAGCACCTCTGCATAGCGGATGTAGATGAAGTTGGTCCAGTCGTAATTCTGGATTCCATAGTTGTCTGGATTGATGTACTTGCGCATGCTGTATCCGGTACGGGTATGGCTGCCGTCACCCATATGCTTGTTGTTGAATGTCATCGGACACAGGTGGTTCCTGGCCAGAAGATAGAGTAAGCCAATCGTGGATCGCGGTTCTCGAATGGCTTGGCCGGGTTGTAGAGTGGAGACTCTGCGATAGACTTACCATCGGTACATGGATAAGCATCCACCATATCCTGGGTAGGTGACAAAGCCTCCCAACCACCAAAGTCGCAAGGTGAGAAGAACAGACCAATCACGCTACCCTCGTTGCCATCCTTTGGATTCTCGACATACTCACGGTCGAAGAGAATCTCGTTGCAGGTTTCTGCTACAGGCTGGAACAGGTCGCCGTAGTTAGGGTACAGACCAAACTTGCCAGTCTGCATCACCTGTTCGGCTGCAGCTTCAGCCACATCATACTTGTGGTTGTAGAAAGCCATACGGGCTTTCAGGGCGTAGCAAGCACCGGCACTAGCCTTGCCATGGTCGGCAGCAGTACGGATTACCGGCAGGTTAGGAGCCGCCTTATCCAGGAGCTTCACAACATATTCGTAGGTCTCTTCAGCAGAACTGCGGGCTGGAAGTGGCTCGTTCAACTGCAGAGGATGATCCAGGATAGGCACGCCGCCCATATACTTCCACAGGTTGTGATAAGCGAAAGCCTCGAGGAACTGCACCTCGGCAGTAAGCTGCGCCTTTGCCTTCTCGCTCATGGAAACTTCTCCGATGTGCTCGTAGAATATCTGGCAGCGGCGGATGGTCTCGTAAGCTGCTGCCAGAGCTGCAGGAAGTGAGGGTTGCTCGATACGGCTGTACCGGCTGACAAGACTCCCTGCTCTGCACCTACGTGAACCGGGATGGCATTGTCTGTATAGCAGTCGGTCATGATAGTATGGTTCTCCGGCTCTATCAGATAGAGGTAGATACCTGTTGCATATTTGTTTGCATCATCCGCAGTCTTCCAGAAAGATACGTCAGACAGCTGGTCTTTTGGGTTTCTCTCCAGGAAGCTATCGTTGCAAGAACTCAATCCCAGACCGCAGGCAAGGATCAGTCCACTCAAAAAATGATATTTCAATTTCATAATCTACTCGTTTTTAAAAGGTTACATTAACTCCGAATGAATAATTTCTTGTAAGAGGATAGTAGTTGCCTGATACTGCCTCTGGATCTACGCCGTCGAAGCTGGTGATGGTAAACAGGTTGTCGATACTACTGTATATTCTCAATCGGCTAATGCCATATTTTGATGTCAGCTGCTTAGGCAGGGTATAACCCACCTGCAGGTTTCTCAACTTGGCATAAGATGCATCCTGAACCCAGAAGCTGGAAGTTACTCGGTTCTGAGAATCCTTCATTGACAAGCGTGGGTAAGCGGCATTCGGATTAGGATTGCTCTCGGTCCAGCGGTTCATGTGAATATCGGTCACCTTACCGCCATTGTAGAATGCATATCTGATTTCTGGCACTGGCATACCCTTTACGTCGGCTGCACCCTGGAGCAAGGCACTCATATCGAAGTTCTTGTACTGAACAGAGAAGTTCAGACCGAAGTTGATCTTTGGGAAGTAAGAACCCAATACCTTACGGTCGCGGCTATCTACTGAGCCGGAATCGTCCAGGTCACGATACTTCAAATCACCAGCATTGGAGCTCCGGTAGCCTGAGAAACATGATTCTTCACGTCGCTTCATCCTTGAAGATGCCATCGCATACGTAGCCATAGTAAGCCCACAAAGGATCACCTACGACTGTCCTGGAGTGTCACCACCCTTCAGGTCGAGAATCTTGGTGGATACACGGCTGAAGTTGGCGCCTACATTGTAGGTCCAGTCACCGATGCGGTTGTTATGACCTACCTGCACCTCGAAACCGGAGTTGCGAATCTTTCCGGCATTCTGCATTGGAGCACCTACACCCAGTGTATAAGGGATAGCAACTGCAGGAGGATGTCGCGGGTTTCCTTATGGAAATAGTCGAAGCCGAAGGTGAGCTTGTTGCCCAGGAAGGTAGCGTCGATACCGAAGTCGTACTGGCTGGTCTTCTCCCAGGTCAAGTCTCTGTTAGCCAGCGTGCTGGCGATGGAAATACCTGGATACAGGGTGTTGCCGAAGCTGTAGTCGTAGCCATACTCGTAGGTGGTCTGGTAAGGATAGTTGGAACTAACGGTATCCTGGTTACCCAGGAGACCCCATGAACCGCGGAGTTTCAGGTTATCTACCCAAGAAACATTAAACCAGGATTCCTCTGAGATTCTCCATCCTACAGAGAATGATGGGAAGGCACCGAAGCGCTTGTTCTTTGGGAAACGGGAAGTTCCGTCATAGCGAAGGTTTGCTCGAACAGGTAACGGTCATCGTATGAATAGTTCAGACGGCCGAATACGGAACGCAGAGAGTATTCTGTCTCTGTACCGTAAGTGGTCTGAGTGGTCACTTCACCGGCATTGATCTGGTCGAGTGTATTTGAGTTAGGCAGGTTCTTTCGTGATGCCTGCAGATAGCGCATCTGGTTGTAAATCTGAGAGTAACCCAGCAATGCGCCTACGGTATGCTTACCGAAGGTCTTGTTGTAGTCCAGATATGCCTGGAGATTCAGTTCCACCTTCTTGGCGTCATACTCTGTCAGCTGGTTCTGGGTTGTCTTGACAGGAGTATCTGAATCTGCTGTGTAGAAACTCTGGGTATATAAATGGGTAGGATTGTCCAGCAGGTTGAATGTGGTGGCAGCAATACCACGCAACTTCAAGCCGTCGATGATGTCGAGATCCATTCCCAGGCTACCCTGGAAGTTGTTGTTGATCTGCTTGCTGGTTCCGCCGTTTCGGGCAGAAGCTACAGAGTTATGCTCGTTCTTGAACAGGGCATAGTTGCCGTTCTTGAACTGGATAGGAGTAACCGGAGTCTCACGGAATGCGTAGTGCATCAGGTTGTTGATGCCTTCTGCTGGAGCAGTCATCACGCTGCGATATACTGCCATGTTGGTAGTAACCTTCAGGCGCTTGTTGATGTAAGCTCCAGGTTGGCACGTACATTGAACTTGTTGTAGTTGGTATTCTCTATCAAACCGTCCTTGTCGTGGTAGTTGATAGCCAGAGAGTAGGTAATCTTGTTGCTACCGCCCTTGATGCTTAGGTGATGGTTGTGGAAGATCCGTTCTCGCTCAGCAAGGTACCCAACCAGTCGGAGTTGGCATAATGATCCGGGTCAGAACCATCCTTGAATTTCTTCAGGGCTTCCTGACTGTAAGGCTCGTTCAATCCGTCGTTTCTGTATGCTTCGTTCATCAGGGTTGCATAGTCGTATGAATCGAGGAACTTAGGCATTCGGGTTGCACTCTGCCAACCTACGTATCCGTCGTAGGAAACATGCGCGGCCACGTGAACCCTTCTTGGTGGTAATCAGAATCACACCGTTTGCCGCACGCACACCATAGATGGCAGAAGCTGCAGCATCCTTCAGGATAGAGATGTTCTCGATATCGTTAGGATCACGCTGCTCATGGTAGATTCCACACCGTCGATGACAACCATTGCACTGGCGTTACCCATGTTCCGAGACCACGTACACGCAGCAGACCGCCGTCAGCACCCGGCTGACCGCTGTTCTGGATAACGGTAACACCCGGCATCTGACCAGCCAGCATGTTGGTTACGTTGGCGCTGGTACGGTTGACCAGCTTATCTGATGAAATGGTGGCAATGGCACCTGTGAGGTTTACTTTCTTCTGGGTACCATAACCTACAACTACGATTTCTTCGATAGCTTCGGTATCTTCCTTCAGTTCGATGTTGTACTCATTGGTAGAGCCTACGGTTACGAGGATGTCTTTGAAACCGATATAGGAAATTTTGAGTTTTACACCCGGACGTGCATTCAGAGTGAAATGACCGTCCAGATCGGTGATGGCAGCATTGGTTGTACCCACTTCGAGCACGGTTGCACCAATCACAGGCACACCACGCTATCGGTTATGGTACCTGTAATCTGCTTGCCTTTCTGCTGGGTAGCCAGTTCAGTTGCATTAGATGCATTAGAAGGCATAGGAAAAGCGATTCCACCCAAAAAGATCATACACGCACACAGAGAATAGCTTCTGAGAAGCCTTAAATTCTCCTTCTGTTTTTTCTTTTCGTTCTTCATATCATAAAGTTTAGAGTTTTTAGAGCCCCTTTTTATTAGGACTGCAAAATTGTTATATTATAGATAGGCCTTAATTCCGCAACACTATAATTTAACTTTATTTATAAGTTCCTGAGCAACAAAAAGTTGCCCAGGATTTTGCCATGTCAGAATTTTCACTTATCTTAGTGTTGCAAAAAGAAAACAAGCAAAAC
>ENA-OQCS01000196-OQCS01000196.1-human-gut-metagenome-genome-assembly--contig:-NODE-196-length-32404-cov-3.586393_pt1 | contig 32404 bp, 44 predicted proteins | sample MGYA00242757_ERZ504575 | MGnify/ENA primary metagenome ERZ504575 (study PRJEB26092, sample SAMD00036297) | human gut metagenome | host: Homo sapiens | study: EMG produced TPA metagenomics assembly of... | reverse complement strand
TTCATCCGGTCCAACAAGCCCGCCAGTTTACGCTCTTTGCTACTCCACTTTTCCGCTGACGTCTCCATGTACCATCTGTCCGATGCTTCTAACCCATTCTTTTCCGCAGAGCTATAATTTCCTCGCGCTGATTCTCTAAAAACTGTTTTTCTGTACTTACTCTTAAATAAGCTACTACTGCCATAATTGATAAACGTTTATTGGTTATTATTCACCACCAAAGAACGGTTATTCAAGTAAGAGTGGCAACACACAACTATGACTCTCTAGCACAGAGGATCACATTATGGACATCCCCCGAAGTCAGGGAAGACTTCTCGGTAACTATCTCAAATATGCCTATAAACAAAGAAAACAGCCCCACTGAAGCTGTTTTCTGAAATTAGTTCATAAAAAATTGATACTATGTAGTTTCATAGTATACTCTTCTTCATTTCATTCACTATGTATCTCACATCCTCATCCGTCACATAAGGACCACTCGGCAAGCAAAGACCACGTTTGAACAAGCCTCACTGACACCATTCACATAGGCAGGATTAGCCGAATAAACCGGCTGAAGATGCATGGGCTTCCATAAGGGACGGCTCTCGATACCGGCTTTATCCAAGCAAACACGCATGGCCTCTACATTACGGTTAGGCTCACAAGAAGTATGGGCATTCACTGACTCATGCGTAACACCGGCGGCACCACCTACAGCACCTTTCACTGTCTCACGATAGGCATCCTCCTCACCTCTCACATGCAGATTCCCGTCAAGCAGTACCGTGTTCAGCCAATAATTACTATCATAGCGTCCGGAAGGATTCTCATGAAGCGTGATTCCCTCCACATCGGCCAACAACTTACGATACAGACCGCACAGATGCTTATGGTGCGCTATATGCTCATCCACCACCGTCATCTGACCGCGGCCGATTCCCGCACAAATGTTACTCATCCTATAATTATAGCCTATACGCTCATGCTGGTAGTAGGGATAGGACTCACGGGCCTGGGTAGCATAGAACATTATCTCACGTTTGGACTCTTCATCAGGCAAATCAAAGCACCGCCACCGCTGGTGGTTATCATCTTGTTGCCATTGAAGGAAAGCACACCATATTTGCCAAAAGTTCCGAGGACTTGCCCGTCAAACTTGCTTCCAAAGCCTTCGGCGGCATCCTCTATGACCGGAATATCATATTTATCTGCCACCGACATGATTTGGTCTATCTTGTAGGGCATCCCATACAAAGCCACCGGAACAATCGCTTTGGGCTTTCGGCCGGTCTTGTCGATACGGTCCCTGATAGCCTGCTCCAGAAGAACCGGGTCCATGTTCCATGTATCAGCCTCAGAATCCACGAATACCGGAGTGGCACCAAGGTAGGTCACCGGATGGGAAGAGGCACAAAAAGTGAAGCTCTGTACTATCACTTCATCACCTTGAGCAACTCCGCAAGCAAGCAGGGCCAGATGCACAGCAGCAGTACCGGCACTTAAAGCCACCACCTTTTTATTCCGCCCAATGAAGCGTTCCAAATCCTGCTCGAAGGCATTCACGTTCGGTCCGAGAGGAACAACCCAGTTGGTATCAAAGGCTTCTTGTATGAAGCCCATCTCCTTGCCGCTCATGTGGGCGAGGCAAAGATATATTCTCTTATCCATTTCTTTGTAAAATAAATCAGGTTCATTCGACAGAAGAAGAACTCTTCCGCCTCACATAATAGGGGATAAATAACCAATAAAATAGTCTATAAATATACTTCCGGCTGAAAGTTCTCATAATTCTCACCATGACCGGGATATAAACGGCATCCCTTCGATAAAGAAAGAATACGTTGTCGGGATAGTTCTGCGGATACTTTATTGCTGTTAGGAAATGAAGCGGACACCTTTAGCCCTGGTATAAACGCATCACCTGTAAACAAACAATTGCCAAACTTGTAAGTCAGGCAACTTCTATCATGACCGGGAGTCTCATAAACTTCCACTCCAGCACTTCCATATAAATATACAGTATCCCCTTCTTTCAGTTCTTTCATGACACTATAATGTTGAAATACATAAGGGCACAAACTATAGCGCGATAAATTCAATTTATCGGAGTACAAGCCTTCCTTTCCCAAAGCAGAGATATAGATGGGAGTTTCCGGATATTCATCAATGATGGAGTCCAAGCCATATATATGATCAAAATGGGAATGAGTAATGAAAATACCTTTCAAATGTAATCCCCGATTGTTTATGTTCTCAATTATAGGGCAGAATCCCCACAATCAATCAAAAAACACAAGTCGCAATTCCTGCTTATTACCAAATAGGTATTTGATTCAAATACAGAATTGACAATCCGAACAATCTCAATCATTTCCACTTTGCCCGTCAACAAAGAGGGCCGCCCAAGGTATTCCATCTGACCAATCTGTCAATCAGAAACAGTCCATCCCACGGCATTTCAAAGTTCAACATCCTGCCTATCAAAGGGCATCGGGCAACACCTGCCATTGTAGCCTTATTTGCAAAATCAATGGCCTTATCTTCAGGAGCGGCAATGCCAATCGTCTGGATATAATCCTGAACATGTACCAATGCATCATTTATGTGATCCACCGGATGTACCATAAGCACACGTGAATACACTGGCTTACAAAGTTCATTGTCCTCTGAATAGAGTACTGTCCATGACATCGTATCACTTCCCCAAACTCTACCTTTAAAATCATACACTCCCCTGGACGAGTGAACAGCAGATATCTGTTCCGGAGACATGAATGGTTTAGGAATTTGGGCTTCCGTTTTTGGAAATGCCTCCGCTAAAATTCACAGAAACGTTCAGGAGTAACTATTCCTCCTGTCTCAATATAAAGATTATGAGGTGATGCACAACCGGACTGGTCAAAAACAGATACATCTACCGACACCCGTCTTGCCAATTTCTTCGCAGCATGCTCCGATGACAGCTCCTCCCTAGCAATTACCGCATAAGACAATTTGGGGCCGAAAACAACTGTCTCACAGTCAATCATCGAAGGATACTTTGCCACCGTCTCAACCGCCTCTTTCCCTCCCCCATGCAATTCTGACCTGGGCAGCCCCGGACATCAACTCTCCCATTTTTTTGCATCTCTCGAGAAATATACAACAGCCACAGTATCCATCAGAGCCGAACCTTCAAGTGTATAGCCATCCTCAGTTGTATAAGTAACTCCTTCAAACGCATTCAAAAGCGCACGGAACACACCGTCATCCTTGGCAGAGACCTTTAATAAGTTCACATTTTTAGTTATGATACATTGGACCAAGGCAAACACACCTAATATTTGTACATTGCCTGCCATCCAATGACAAGCCAGTCCTCGCGAATTTGCCTTCAAGAAATGTTTTGAAGAATTTGGAAAATGCAAGAAGGTATCGCAATACCTCATATTTCCCCTCAGCCCCTCTTCGGCTATCTGCCTTAAATGAGACGCTTCACACCAATTCGACAAGAACAGCAAGCCTTTGTCCTTCAAAAAGGAAAAACGTTCATCGGACAGCCATTTCTTTGAGACTTCACCAATGATGCCAATCAGTGCCTCGACCGGTTGCTGCCGGAGCCAGTCCAGTTTATCATTCAGACAAGAAATAATACCCTGCAGCCGCTCCTCTCCCGTATTCCCTTTCAAAGTTCCCCTAAAATATTGAATGTCCAGATGAGAGTCCGACTTTATTTCCGTCCCTTCTTTCTGTTGAAACACCAACTTGGAGGAAAGAATATCCCCACATCCTCTGACCTCCGCTTTCTTCAACCGTCCGACAATACGGAACCTCTGTCCCGGACGTCCATAAGGACAAGGTGAATCTTCCAGAATGCCGATATCATCTGTCAATACCACATTGCCCGGATAAGAATGAGGAATAGGAGTTATAAATTCAAGCATCCCTTCCTTTCCCGCCGGAAGGACACTTCTTGTAACGGTATCGCGGGCCAGGACTTTCACATAAGAAGAGGCATGCTTACAGCCACAGGCACAATCCGGATAATTCAACCCCATCTGCTCTGTAAATCCATAAATGTCGATGACATCTTCCGGACAAATGCCAAAGCATCGCGCTAATTGCTCATTAAAAAGTTCTTTGCTTATTTTCTCACTTTCCAATTTTTTCCAACCGCCAATATGGATTATCTTGGAACCTTCAGGCAAATGCAGTCTCACATCTGATTCCAGTATTGACTTCAATACATGTTGATACAATATATAAGTGAATCCAAAAACCACAACAGGCTGTCCGGATGGCAATTCTTTTATAAATGCCTGAATGCCTTCCACATCAAAATATGAGAGACCGTTCTCATCCGCTTTCAGGAAATAACCGACTTTACTCGCAAATTTAAGATACCCGGTCACCGCGGCAAATCTCGCTCCAAGCAATTTTCTGGAGGCAGAACGGGGATCAATATCCATAATCAGGAAAGGTTTCCTCTCTTTGCCAATGAATTCACTGACCACCTTTACCATTGCTTTACCTTGTCTTTTTGCTGTTATCTTATCAATGACTACGGTACTCGGTATTCCTGAAGTGGCAGAGGACTGTAATGCCAAAGTCAGCTCTTCCCGGGGAACTGAATTCAGGTTGAATCCCAATTCCTTGAACACACTGACGGCCACTGGCAGAAGTTCATCCACCGAATGAATCGGCTCATGGGGATTAAAGTTCTTCCTCTCACAAAAATGCCGATACATATCATTGTGCTCATAGTGGAAAACAAGCTCATCACGCAGAGCTTCCATAAACAAATTATCACATTCTTCACTCCCATCATAAGGAGGTCTGTTCAACAGTTCTTCAACTATGCTTCGTTCATTCATAATCATTTCAATAATAACCGTTGTATCTTGCCCGATGTTGTTCGGGGGATACTATCAATATGTTCCAGATAGACCGGTATCTTATAATTCTCCACCAGAGCCCCCATCTCTTTCCGGACCCTTTCATCATCCTCTTCCGTCAGGCAGCCAACGATGAAAGCCTTCACGACTTCTCCCATCACATCATCATGCACACCGATGCATGCAGACTCCTCAATACCCGGAATGGAGTTCAAGGCCTCTTCGACCTCAATCGGACTGACTTTTTCCCACCGACATTGATAATCTCCTTTTTACGGCTTTTTAGATATATATAGCCGGAGTAATCAATGTAGCCCCAATCTCCGGTTTTGAAATAGCCGTTATAAAAATCATTCCTGAAGATATCTTCTGATACTCCCCAATAGCCAGCACACACATGCCCGCCCTTTACGCACAACTCGCCCTCCTGCCCTGCCGCAAGTAATTTCCTTGTTCATCACAAACGACAATCTCCGTACCGGGAGAAGACTTGCCCACTGAATCCAAATGTTCCATATCGGTATGGAAATCGATAAAAGCGCTTCTCGAAGCTTCGGTCAACCCATAGTGCATACATATCTTGGTATCAGGCAACAGACGCATCAATCTCTCTTTCTCAGTTTTCGGCATAAATGCACTGCCTATCTCTATATACCTCAATTGGGAGGCATATCGGGCAATCCTATCCGCACTCATCTTGCAATATAGGCCCAGCTGGCAGGCACATACCAAACCCCGTGACCCTGCATCTTTCTATCTCACCGAAAAATCTCTTCATGCTGGCAAAGCTGCCCAAGAGGACTAGAGTGGCGCCTTTAGCCAGTACACATCTCAGCCGGCCCAAGCCGAAAGAATGACTGATAGGCAAAGCCAGCAATTCAACATCTTCGGAATTATTCCCTATGAAAGTATTTATATTATTTACAGCGGACAATTGGTTGGAGTAGGACAAAACCACCCCTTTGGGCATACCGGTGGTACCGGTAGTAAACAGAAGGTCGGCAATATCCCTCTCTTGAGGAAAAACTACATCAAAATCCTTATCGGATCCTATCTCTGTGAACGGAAGCACCTCATGTCCCCCTTTATTGCGTAGCTCGCCGATAATCATGGAAGGTGCTGCACAATCAATGATCCTTCCAGACGGGTTACATTGGTCTCCGGATCAATCGGAACACAAGTACACCCTGCCAGATGCGCTCCAAAATAGACATAAATGAAATCTATATTTTTACTTGCAGAAACAATGATCCGGTCACCCTTTCCCACTCCCTTAGAAATGAAATAGGCAGCCGTATGCTTGATATTGTTCCACAAGACACGATAAGAGACAGTCACTTCCCCCGAAATGACGGCCGTCTTTTCGGGAGAAGTAATTGAATGCCGATATATGATTTCCTCTATCACCATAATTATTACAACTTTTCCTCCACAGCTGCTATGATATCATGGACATCTTCCAGATCCATCATCTCTTCCGGCTCAAAATTGATAGCAAAGGCCTCTTCTACATTAGAAGGATTGTCAAATGTCCCATAGAATCCCATTGGGGAAAATCACCGATTGTACTATTCTCATTAACATTGGATACTTCCGTTTCACAGACAGAAGCTACAATCTCAAATACTTTTTCTTTTACGTTCATTTTTTTACTATTAAAAAAATTGTTATACTTATTTTACACCTCCATCCACGCGAACAACCTGCCCATTAATGAACGAAGCTTCTTTTGATGCAAGGAAATAATATATGTTTGCTATTTCCTGGGGAGTAGCCATTCTGTGCATAGCAGAGATTTCTTCCATAGAAGCTTTAGCTTTATCTCCCATTCATTGCAAATGCAGTATCTGTAAGCCCTGGAGCAACAGCATTCACACGGATATTCATTGAAGCCAACTCCTTTGACAATACTTTTGTAAATAGTATCATTGAAGCCTTTGTTGCACCATATACAACGTTACCTATATCTCCATCAATTCCAGCAATAGATGCAGCATTTAAAATGACACTTTCGCCATCCCTTGCCAAGCACCCAAGCAGTCCTTGAGTAATCTGTAACTGCGCAAAATAATTTACTTGAAACACTTTTTTGACATCCGACATCTTAGTGAATGGAAGAATTGCCAAATGAGGTATCCCTGCATTATTTATCAGTACATTAATCTTTAATTTCAAAGATTTTATTTCTTTTAGTGCTACCTTAATTGATTCTTCATCAGAGAAATCAAAGTAAAAGGGATGGTACTCTACATTATATATTTTCTTAAGTGAAGCAAGAAACTCATTATATTGCGGTGTTTCCATCAAACTACAGAAGATAAATGTAGCACCTTCCACCGCAAATTTTTTAGTAATCTCCCTGCCTATGCCTCCATCAGCTCCTGTGATGCAAACCACCTTATTTTCAAATTCCTTCATTTTATTAAATTTCTATTAAAGGTAGAACTTCTATAAATTCTGTTTCAACATATACTGCAGCCCAAGAAAGACCTGCTCCAAATCCGCTCATGACAAGTTTATTTTTACCACCCCTCAATTGCTCACTGATTTTGGTAACCATCGTCATAGGGATTGTTCCACTGCTTGTATTACCAAATTTTTCAAGACAATAAGGAGTCTTGTCTTTAGAGAAACGCATTTTTTTTCTAATCTTTTCATCAATGTACTGATTCGCTTGATGAAGAAGAAGATAATCAACCTCATCAACATCTATGCAGAAGTTCTCCAAGAGATTTTTAATACATTTTGGTACTTTAGACATAGTAAAGGCAAATACCCCCATACCATCCATTGCCACATGAGTCCGGTTACGAACAATACCTTCCCCTATTTCTATCATCTTTAAGCTTTCTTCAGTAATAGGCTCTCGAACACCAGAGGCAGGTGCTATTATAGCCTCCATCTGTTTGCCGTCACTCATAAGATTAAAAAACATAGGTTTAGCATCCAGACTATATTCAAGAGCAGTTGCCGTACCAGCGTCACCATGTAGAGGCCATAAAGTTTTATCAAACGGTGACATAATCTTAGATGGAGTATCACCTACAAGCATCAAAGCCCTTTTCATACAACCCAAGGAAAGCAATGAGCCCATAACAGAAAGTCCATAACAATATCCGGAACAAGCCATGGGCAAATCAATTGTATAGCATGTATCAGGTAATTCCATTTTACCTTGAATTACAGTTGCCGTATTGGGTTCTATATAATCACGGGAGACTGATATATATATAAGTGCGTCAATAGTATTCTTTTCCCATCCTAATTTGGAAATAAGCTGCTCTGCCGCTTCCATACAATAATCAGAACAGACCTTTCCTTCCGGAGCAAGTCGACTCTCACGTATACCTGTCAGTTCTATTGTTTTTTCAGCTTCACCTTCGGCGAAGCAATCCAACTTACTTACCTCTTTAATTTCTTTGGGAACAGCTGCAGCGACTCCACGTATTTTTACATGCGGTATTGTCAAGAATGCCATATCATTCAGGGGATTTAAAGTGAATAACCTCCATCTATCTTAAGTGCTGTACCCGTTACCCAAGCAGCAGCATCAGACAAAAGATAAATGATTGCGTATGCTATTTCTTCAGGTTTACCATGACGCTTTAATGGATAATTAGTCAAATCTGCCAATTTTTGTTCTTCAGATACCGAAGTATAATCATTAATTGGGGTATCAACCATTCCCGGATTTACACTATTCACACGTATTCCTTTCTCTGCCAACTCTTTTGCCGCATTCTTCATAAATCCATCAACAGCACTTTTTGATACTGAATATAATGTATTACCAATATCTACAGAACAAACACCGGCAATAGAAGACGTAATGACCATAGAAGCGCCTCTTTTCAGTTTTTTCTTTTTTAAAAGATATCTACTCAATAATATTGGAGCAATTGTATTTACATCCAATATATTCTGCAAAGTGACACGCTTAATGAAGTTTATCGGTATCTTGTTGCCGACACCTGCATTGTTCACAAAGCCATCCAATGGTGGTACAAATTCTGCAAGAAGCGCAATCTGATCTTCATCTGTCAAATCTGCAATAATTTGTAAATGGCCTTCGCCATCTAGTTCACTAAAGGTTTCTTGTAAGCGTTCAGAATTTCTACCCGATACAATTACATGCGCACCTAGTCTCGAACAAGCTATAGCTGTAGCCTTACCTATGCCAGAAGATGCACCAGTAACAAGAACTGTTTTTCCTTCAAGAGAATAAGGATTAAATGCCATATTACTACGCTTTTTCTTCAATCAAGTTTATCAAATCTTGAATAGTATTTGCATTACGCATCTCATTCGCTGTGACTTGTACATCATACTCGTCATCAATCATAGACATTACAGACAATGCGGCCAATGAAGACCACTCATCCAATTCACGAAACTTTGTTTCAAGCTTAAAAATACTTACATCTGTATCATCAAATAAATCTGCAAAATTCTGAATAAATTCTTGTACTTCCATTTTTCTATATTTACAATTATTATTATAACCTCATCAACTTGGCTGGTATTCCAATATATAAATTGTCATTCTTAGCATTCCGCATCAATAGGCTGTTTGCACCAAGCTTCACATTGTCGCCAATTTTCAAATATTGCAATACGGTCGCCTTTACTCCAAGCATGTTTTCCTTACCAATAGATACACCACCCGATATATTTACGTTAGGCATAATGACATTAAAGTCTCCAATAGTTGAATCATGCCCTATAGCAACGCCGACATTAAGCAAATTAAAATTACCTAGTTCAACACGACAACTAATAAAACATTTTGCACATATTACATTCCCCTTGCCAAATCTAATATTAGCAACATCAAGAATATCAACTGTCGGATCAATGATATTAGGAAACAAAATTTTATTGTTAGTAATTTTTTCAACTATTAGTGAAATAACATGAGGTGATCCAATAGTAATTACGATAGATAGTTCTTTATTCCATCCATTCAGTTCTTCAATACCTCCCAATACTTCCCCATACTCATTCTGAGTACCTATCAATGTAATATCATCATCAAAAAAACCTATCAAGTTCCATTGAGGGGCTTGTTCATTGATTCTTCTTAGTAAGCAGGCAACTTCACGACCGAATCCACCTGCACCGTAAATAGCAATATCCTTCATTAATTATACCCATTAAAAGCTTCCATGGTAGCCGAAGTATCCGAATTGATACCTTCTCTCACAAAAACTTTTTTTATTGTCATAAAAATAATTTTCAAATCAAGCAAAAATGAACAATGGTCCACATACCAAACATCTAATTCAAACTTCTTTGACCAACTGATGGCATTACGCCATTCACCTGCGCCCACCCCGTAATCCCCGGACGGACTTCATGACGACGAGCTTGTTCTTTACTATAAAGCGGTAAGTATTGAGGCAATAAAGGGCGGGGACCTATCAAAGCCATATTCCTTTCAGTACATTAATCAGTTGTGGCAATTCATCAATACTTGTAGAACGAACAAACCGCCCCACCTTAGTCATGCGCTGTGCATCTGGCAGTAGATTGCCATTCGTATCCCGTTCATCAGTCATCGTCTTGAACTTTATTACTCGAAATATCTTTCCTTCTTTTCCCGGTCGCTCTTGAAAGAAAAGTATACCAGCACCTCTATTAGCAAAGCGAAGCCACAAGGAAACAATTATCAATGGTAAAACAGAACACTCAGTGCTACAAAGGCTATACAAAAATCAATATACGCTTGAACAACACTTATACATACTACCACAATTTAATACCATTCAAAAGAAGTGCTTCCCCTTATCCTTCACCTCAATTACTGTTGCTTCAATAACAATAATGCGTGCCATACCTCAATCAGCACTTACCTCCCTACAATGAAAACCTGCCCCTTGCTTATAACAAAGCGCCTCTACTATCAACATACAGCAATAACAGTTTCCATATTATTTCAATAGTAATGGATCAGAACTCTACTACCGACAATATGGTATTCACAATACAACATCCCTAATCAATAGTATTCGCCTACAAATCACAAGATACACAGAAGTGCTCATTTTGGCAACCGCCGTAAACATAATTTTAAGCCAACATAGTGTCTATAGTTATTTGAAACGTTCCATGATAGCCCGATAACTATGCTCTACTGTATAATTATCTTTTAGAAATTGGTATCCAGCTTCTCCCATGGATTTACGACGCCCTTCATTCTCTGACATATATTGTATCATATCCATAAATTGAGTCAAGTTTCCACTCACTGTCCAAAGACCAAAGTTATTTGCTTCAGCAATTTGCCCTACATCAGTAGCAGCATCAGTAGCAAACAAGATAGGCATTTTATACTCCATGTATGGTAATATTCGAGATGGAGTGTTGGGGACAGTAAAACGTCTATCCAAAAACACTAAACCTACATCGCATAAACTTACGATTTCATCATATTCTGTTTTAGGTAAATATGAAATTAGAACAGAATTCTTAGGCTTATATTTATCATACCAAGCTCTGACAATAGGATAATCAGTACCACCACCTACTACAATAATAAAAGAATCCTGTCGAAATTCATTTTTCTCTATCACTTGTAGCAAAAAATTAACACCTTGTGGTTTACCCAAATTCCCTCCATAAATAAAGAGTGTTTTTGTCGGTGGAATCATTAGCCGTTTAAGCAATTTACTTTTATTTTTATCACCACGTTCTAACCCTTGTAGTTCTACACTATTAGGACAAATATTTAACTTACTTGCAACAACCTCTTTATTATGCTTTAATACAAATTCTATATTGCCAGGTGATGTACATCCGATATAGTCTGAAATTTGATAAAGTCTTTTTTCTTTCCTCCTAAACATTTTGTAAAGTAGACTAGTTTTAGAAAAGAATTCCAAATCAACAGCATTTTGAGGAAATATATCTTTCAACATTAAATAGGTATATGCATTATACTTCTTCTTTAATTGTGATATAACTCCATTCAATGTGATTGGTGGTGTCGAATATAGAATTAGATCAAAATTCACATCTTTCCAATATCTATTAATGGCAAACATATACTGACTTTCAAGAAGTAACATTCCAATGCCTTTTTCAATATAGTTAGCTTTCTGAATATTGAGTGTCTTTACATTCAGTATTTTAGCTTCATTGGAGTCTATCAGCCTTGTTTTTTCCCCATAACGTCGTTCTGTAGGTGATACTACATATATTGAATGTCCGTTTTTTATAAACAATCGCAATAAATCAGAATAGATACCTTTATTTACTATACTAGTTATTCGTGATACTGTTAGAAAAAGGATGTTCATAGTCAATTTATTTTCGCCAAACCATCTTATTGATAATCCCCGTATAGCTCTGAATCAGTTTTACAACTTTCGTGCTCACATTCTTATCATCATATGCGGGTACATTAAGTGCATCATCACCATTCGTATGCATTTCCACCGCCAAATCCACAGCCTGCAAAACCTGTTCTGTAGTAATACAGCCTATAGTGAACACGCCTTTATCCATGGCTTCCGGACGCTCGGTAGACGTACGGATACTGACAGCCGGAAATTGAAATAGCTACCTTCTTCGGGTACGGTACCACTATCCGAAACCACGCAGAACGCATGCTGCTGCAAATGGTTGTAATCATGAAAGCCCAAGGGTTGACTCTGAATTACACGGCTGTCAAACTTAAAACCGCGCTGTTCTATGAACTTCCTGCTACGGGGATGGCATGAATACAAAATCTGCATATCATACTTTCCGGCCATGGCGTTCACAGCGTTCATCAGGCTGAAGAAGTTTGCTTCGATATCAATATTTTCTTCCCGGTGGGCAGACAAGAGTATGTATCTGTTTTCCTCAAGCCCAAGCCTCTCAAGCACATCGCTGGCATTGATTTGTTCTATGTTGTCATCCAGGACTTCACGCATCGGCGAGCGACCACATAAGTGTACTCCGGCTTGACGCCGGAATCAAGGATATAACGACGTGCATGTTCACTGTAGCACAAGTCACATCACTGGTGACATCCACAATACGGCGGATTACCTCCTCCGGGAGATTCTCATCCTTACAACGATTACCCGCTCCATATGAAAAATAGGAATCTTCAAACGTTTGGCAGAGATAATGGACAAACAACTGTTGGTATCTCCAAGCACAATTACAGCATCGGGACTTACTTGAGCCATGAGTTCATAACTCTTGGATACAACGTTGCCCATTGTCTGACCGATGTTCTCACCCACTACACCCAAATAATAATCCGGTTCGCGCAGTCCAAGGTCCTTGAAGAACACCTCGTTTAAAGTATAGTCATAGTTCTGTCCTGTGTGTACCAACACATGATCAAAATATTTGTCACATTTCTTTATGATTGCCGACATCTTGATAATCTCGGGACGAGTGCCAAGAATCGTCATTAATTTCAATTTACTCATAAGCTTTCAATATAAAGGATATAATTCTTTATGGCTGTCAACCCATTCTTTCATCTCAATGACCATTTGCTCATACGTAGGGACTACAAAGTTGAAATCTGTCCGGCTACAAATCAGCGTTTTGTCCAGTACCAGACTTTCCGACCGGTTGATGACAACTTCATTGTTACGAAAATATTTATTGAACAGACACAACAAATCATATTTGGTTATACTTTGGTTATTCACCAGATTATACAGTCCTGTCAGATTCTGGACCAATGCCTGTTCCATGGCCTTTGCCAAGGTTAGCGTAGTTACACCAGTCCAAACAGCCCTGGTAAAGCCATTTATACCCTCCTTCTGCTTCATGAACCAATGAAAAAGACCGATACCGTTCTCATTGATGTCCGGACCGACTATAGAATTTCTAAAAGTAAGATTTTTCCAGTCGTTTACCTCTCCCAACGCTTTGGTACGGTCATAATACGACCGGCCGTCAGGAAATGAATTTTCATTATAAGGTCCCGTATTGCCCGCAAATACACAGTCTGTGCTCATTTGTACAAAACGGGTCTGTTTATCTTCAAGCCATGCCACTATCTGATGGGGCAGATAGCTATTGATATAGACAGCCTTTTCAAGGGCAGATTCTGCAAATCGGTTCAGCAAGCCGATACAATTAATCACTGCATCATAACCACCGTTCACTATGACATCCCGCAAATGCCCGGTATCAAAAGCATCTCCCTGAATCCATTTACAATATGGAAAAGCCTTGCGAGAAAAGGCCGTCACTTCATGACCTTGTTCCTTAAAATAGAGTGTAACAGTATGGCCTGCCATACCTGCCGCACCCAGCACTAACACTTTCATACGACAATATTATTCAGAACGTATCTCACGTGCTTTGGCCTTCGGAATCAGACCAAGATCCTCTTGTATAAACCGGAGTCTCAACAGTAGTTCCTTCATACCCTCCACATCCAATCGACGGGTATTGTGACTATGATAGTCCTCAATTCCGGCAATCTCCTCATTTCCTTCCGTAAAGAACTTGTCGTAGTTCAAGTCACGGTTGTCACAAGGGATACGGTAATAGCTGCCCATATCCTCTGCCTTTGACATCTCTTCACGGGTTACCAAAGTCTCATACAGCTTCTCACCGTGGCGCGTACCTATCACTTTCACTTCAGTCTCACCATACCTCGAATCTATCCTCGCATAGGTCTGCTTCAATGCTTCGGCAAGCGTATCCAATGTAGCGGCCGGAGCCTTCTGTACAAAAAGGTCACCGTTCTTGCCATGTGTGAAAGCATAGATTACGAGGTCCACGGCATCATCCAGCGTCATCATGAAACGGGTCATGTTCGGATCCGTAATGGTAATGGGCTTGCCCTCCGTCATCTGTTCCACCCAAAGAGGAATCACCGAACCACGGCTTGCCATCACATTACCGTAGCGTGTACAGCAAATTGTAGTTCCTGCATCTTCACCCAGTTCACGACCTTTCGCAATGGCAACTTCTCCATCAATGCCTTGCTGATACCCATCGCATTGATCGGATAAGCGGCTTTGTCGGTAGAAAGTACCACCACGTTTTTCACTCCATGTTCAATGGCTGAAAGCAGCACATTCTCCGTTCCCAGCACATTGGTACGGGTGGCCTCTATCGGAAAGAACTCACAGCTCGGAACCTGCTTCAAGGCTGCTGCGCTGAACACATAGTCCACTCCACGCATGGCAATATCAACGGAGGTTTTGTTGCGTACATCACCAATATAGAATTTTACTTTCGGATTTTGCAAGGCATGACGCATGTCATCTTGTTTCTTCTCATCACGACTGAAAATGCGGATTTCCCTGATGTCTGAATCAAGGAAACGACGCAATACGGCGTTACCAAAGGAGCCGGTACCGCCAGTGATTAATAGAACTTATCTTTAAAAATCGACATAATAATGTTTAGTAATTTCCAATTTAATAATATAAATTCTTATATTAATATATTTCTAATTTTAAAACTCTGTTTCTGACAAAATAATTGTAGACAAATCGGATCTACTTGTTGCTACTTGTCTAAATACTAACTTATTACTCCTATTAACGCCTGAGGGAATTGAAATGAACCAAATTGAAAACTAAAAGGTAACCAGTCTTTCTTTTGAGAATAAATTACTCTAAACCCATCATCAATATTTCCGGAGTATATGCACATTTTATAATTTTGGATTCCCGGTCCCTTAGTTCTATCAATAAGAAATTGCCAACAATTCTTATAAATGCCTATACCTTCAACAGAGGTTGCAAAAAAATAAGTATCTCCGATAGAAGTCCCATAAATACATGAACCATTAATATCACATAAATGCTTACTTTTATACGTACCATTCTCATACATAAGTAATCGAATAGAGTTTTGTTCTAATTGAGAATCCGTTGCATACAATATTCCCTTTCTCATAGGAAATGCCACACAACCTCTATACAATTGATTACCCATCAACACCTTTTCTACTGAAACAAAATTATTAGTAGCTTTCCAAATACCAGCAGCATCCTCAAAATCGCCAGTTAATATCCATAAGCAATCATTCTCTTTATCAGGTACCAAAGCATGAATATGATTAATTGTACCTTCAATAAAGGTATAAACAACTTCCCATTGAGTGGCCGCTTTTCTTCTATAAATACTAACACTATTTTTATTGGGATTTGATAAATAACCTCCAAAATAAACACCGTCTACAAACGATTTTATCCCTTTACTTCAGTAAATTTTAAAGGCCTTACCCCCTTAGTAATCATTACAGCATCAGAAACCTTACCAGTTTCTATATCCATTTCATAAATTCGATTCTGACAATAATAAACAAATGAGGAAGAAGACAAAGGAATAGCACATCTGACTCCTAATCTAAAAAATCTATTAATACATTTAACTCTAGCAACTAAATACTCCCAAAAAGAGAAAGAAGTCCTAATTTTCTTAACTAGCTTACAAGTAGATATATCATAAATATAGAATATTCCATATTTATAACAAACCAAAATTGAATCTCCCAAATAACAAATAGGAGACATGCTTTTCCAAACTAATTTCATACATTATTTTATAGAAATTCTTTTTCTATAGCGTTTAAGCATATTAAAAAGCAAAATCCATCTCGTTTGAATTTGATAATAAACAGAAGGTCGTGTTTTAGGAGTTACGTTCAAAGAATGAATTCGATGATAAATCAAACACTCTTTAATGGCTACCATTTTACCACCTCCCATAGTACAGATCAATCCGGTCCACCAATCATGAGAACGGTAAATTGTAGGAATAGGAAGTACAACCGATTTATATTTCGCACGAAAAGCCATAGCACATCCTATATAACTTAAACGAATATAATTTCCCAACACGGAGGTTCTTACACCACCTCTTAATTTAAAAGTAGAAGGAGAAATAATATTAAGATTTTCATCCACTAAAGAAGTATCATGTATAACAACTGTAACTAATTTATCATCAAAACATTCCAACACTTTTTCTATTTTATTATTCATCCACACGTCATCTTGATCAGAATAAAAAATAATATCACCTATAGTATGCTCCAAAGCATTTTGAAAGTTATGTACAACACCTGGGGAATAAGGATTTTTATACACCTTTATTCTATGATCTAGAGAAGCGTATCTTTCCAAGATATCCATTGTTCCATCTTTAGAAGAGTCCACTGACACAACCAGCTCATCATCATACCTCAATTGACATAAGATAGAATCAAGCTGTTCTGCCAAATAATGTTCCCCATTATACACAGCCATAGCCACAGAAACCTTATATCTTTTTTCTATATTTTCTTGGAACATAATACATTGTTTTGCCATCTAATGCTCTTTTTGTCAGAAAATCAACAACTTTTTTGCATCTTCAATAAATCCTACATAAACATCCAAACAATGACTTTCATACAACAATCCATGTTGGCGTAGCATTCTAGTACGTTGATGTGATTTAATATATTTCCCCCACGTTTCATTTCGAAGAAACGCTGTAAATTCCTTATCTCCTTCAGAATTCCTCAAAATAAAATCCTGCTTTACATGAAAATTTCTAATAGGCCATTTATCCCCCATCATGTCTTCAGGAATATGTGCAATAGTAGTAGTATGAAAAGCTGGTGTACCAAGTAATAAGACTTTTGCATGATGTGTTATACAATAAGTCCATGCAGAATGTGGACCATAAGCCATCTTATCAACAAGGTTATCTTTCATCATTTCTTGTGCATGTTTACCTACTGCAGATAAAGTATTATAAGGAAATTCACTTCTCACTACACCTGGATAACGAAGAAACATATTGGGAAGTAGTCCTGTCCAACAAACTGTCCGTTGTTTATCAAAAACCAAAGGCTGAGACCAATCTTTAGGATATAAAGGAAAGGTGGGCACAACTAGAGTGCCTTCCTCTCCTAGTTTTTCAAGGAAATACCTAATTAGACCAATTGCATCAACACCTATATTAGCCATCTCATCCATACTAGAATGAAGAATTAAGATATCCCCCATTTTGAATATTAAGACTATCCAAATAAGCAAAAAAACTTATTTTTAGCATTACAGTCCTGCAAAATATATGAACTTCTTCCCTTCAATAAGAACTTTTTGAGTTTAGAGCGTAGAACCCCATGCCCAATTATCCACTTAGACCATATCTCAAGCATTGGAAAATATTCAAAAACAGTAGTCAGTCCCATGATCATTCCAGCAATTTAGCATACATTATTTTTCCAGATTCACTTATTGGAAAATGATCTATAACAATAATTTTATATGCTAAAGTACTAATAAGAGTATTTTTTCTAATAATTTCCTCTGTTTTATCTCTTAATGATAAATCCTTTATATAGATTCTTAAATTATCATCTGTTCCAGTACACAAAGCCTCTATGCCATTCTGTTTCAATATTCCCTCTAACTCATCTAGATTCGTTCGATTGCCAAAAAGCTTCACAAAAACGTTTCATTCTCCCTGTTATATAATAGAAACCATCTTTATCACGATAAGCCAAATCACCAGTATGTAGTGTCCCTTGATTACAATCACCCAATGTCAAATCATCCTTATTCTCAGCATATCCCATAGAAACATTATCTCCCTGATATATCAATTCTCCTTCAGATTCAGAAGTAGTAACTATTTTGCCATCTTTAATTATCGAAAAACGACCACCAGGAATAGCTATACCTATACTACCTGAATGATTTTTAAGAAATGCAGAAGGAAGATAAGACATTCTTGCAGTAGCCTCTGTTTGACCATACATCACTATCAAATCAATACCTCTTTTTTTAAAATAGTTATCCCAATACTCCACATCTTCCTTAGGAAGTTTCCCACCTGCTTGAGTTACATATCTTACACTACTCAAGTCAAAACGGTCAAGTCCAATCCTTTTCAATATAGAGAAAGAATATGGAACCCCGGAAAAAGTAGTAACATGATATTCCTGAATCATTTTCCAAAACAATGGATTGAGAAATGATTCGTCTGTGACAATCACAGATGCACCTTGATATAAATGTGTGTTAAGTAATGAAAGTCCAAAAGAATAATAAAGCGGCAAACATGTAATACCTATATCATCAGATTTGATATTCAAATACTGACATATGGAAGTAGTATTAGCCAGCAAATTCAAGTGTGATAAACGAACAAGCTTAGGGCTGCCAGTACTGCCTGATGTAGTTAACAATATAGCTAACTCTTCATTAACACAAGTTGACAATGAAGATACTGTACTCCAAATGGTCGTCCTATCTTTTTTTAAAGATTTCCTATACCCTTCTATCTCTAATTTATCATTTACACCCACAATATGAGTGGGAAGAAATCTTCTTACTATATCAATAATATTATCCAGTGGTGTATGAGCATTCAATATAATAGTAGGTATCTTTTTTCTCATAGCACCAATATATGCAACTACAGTTTCTACTGTATTGTCAGATAGAAGCAATACTACATCTCCAGTCTGAATACAAGAAACAATATCGTCTGCCATAGTAGCAGTTCACGATAGGAATATTGCTTAGTAGCTGTGATTATAGCTATCCTATCAGCAAACCGTTCTAATCCATCAAAAATCATTTCAGTTTATCAGTTAAGTAATCTAGCCCATGTTCATATGAATCGATACACATCATCTCGTCAAAAGGAATCATAATTCTAAAAGTTTCTTCAATAGATTGTATCAATGTCATCTGAGCTAACGAATCCCATTGAGAATATTTCTTATAAACCAAACGTGATTTATTTTCATCCGTTACTTTAATCTTAAATATTTCTTCAAATATAAGATTATACTTGTAATCAATTTATCCATAACTCGATGTTCATTGTTTATAAAATTTCCTTCAACTATATAAATTATATATTTAAAAGTCACATAATTCTTCCAGACACCATACGTCTAAAATGGTTCTAAAATTTGTACACCTATTCTTAGTTTACCACACAGAAAACAGATTTTATATCAATAATTTATTATAAAGTACAACTCTTACTACATAACGACAAGTATAAAAAATATCAATGTAGCAGTTTAAACAGCGCTATTTAACGGTTTACTTATAAACCTTACGTTTAATCTTTTTACAAACAAGAAAAGTATAATGAAAATAAATTAAATACAAACAATAAGCAAATGGTCCCGGCTTTGATAACTCCCAATTAAAGAATCCCATTATACAACACATAAGAATAAATATGATTAATGCAAAAATAGGAACCGATGGATATTTATTAAATTTATGAATCAAGAATCTTAAAATAAAACCTACAAAAAAAGGAATGATAATCACTCCAACAAATCTAAAATCTAAATAATAATATAAGATTGATGAAAAAGCAAAATTAAAATATCCTTTCTCATTATTTATTGATATTTTTGCTTCTTGTAAAGTTTCACCGATTTGTTCATAACTAGAATTATACTCTATACCAACCAAAGAAAAAATCCAATCAAATAGCTTATCAATCCCCATAATTGAAGAATTACCATAAGTAATCCCTCCCAAATGCTCCAAAATGGAGATTATGCACTGCATAATCCAAAGCTCTGAAAGGTCCAACCATATATATTACTGTCTCATTCATAAAGTTATTAAAAGACTCCTCCAAATTTAAAAAAACAGCAGTGAAATCACCAGTTTCACGTGAAGCGCTAAATAAAAGAGTTATAAAAATAAGAAAAGTCCCCAATCCCATCAATTTCTTCACTATAATAAAATTTGATTTATACTCTCCCACTAAGCTCCGCAAATCTACTTTATACATTATTAAACTGATAAAAAACAACTGTAATAACAGCATTAATATCATGTTTTTACCAAATCCAATGCAAAATACTATACTTATAAATACACATAATAGAAAAAAACAAAAATTGTAATTTTGCTTTAATAACAAAAAGCAAAATAGTATCATTGAAAAAAGTGAAAATGGAATTATTAAATTGTTATATAATATCATCATTAGAGGAGAACCAAATAATTCCGTACTCAATCTTGCAAAATGTGCATCAGAAAATGAAGACATTAGTATTATCCCAATAAATCTATGGAGAATTGTAGAAGAAACAATAATCATCACAATCAACAACAAATTCATCTTAACGTTATTAGTATAATAAGCTAAATTTTTAACAATACATTTTCCTACTAAACAGACATTATCTTCTTTAAAGAACGAATTGGCTACCAAATAGCCTATATTTATAGATATTATATAAGAAATTATCAAACTATAAGTATAAGTTGACACATCATTTAAAGAATACAGATTTAATTTCGATAAGAATATTAACAACACCCACCATACCGAATGAATGTTTATTATAATATTACACATCTTATCCTTACAGCAAAACTTATTTATGCATAATAAAAGAAACAAGAGAATAAAAGAAATAGTAAATATCATATATGTTCTTATTGGAATAATTCAGGAAATTCTTGTTTCAAAAGATTCCTCTTCCAAACAGAATAAATAGGTTTCTTAGTCAATTCATTAAGAGCAAAACACAGTTTATTTACAAAAATTCGAGTGATATCAAATAAAAATGATGTATTAATTCCTTGCTCATCAACAAATAATATCCTCTGTCTTCTTATTTTCAATTTATTATGATAACAAAATAATGGTAACAACATCTCCCCCATAAAACCATATACCCTCCTATAATAAGCATAAGGAGATAGTTTATATGCTTTTCCACCTCAAACAATATTTTAAACAAAAATTCACAATATTGTTCAAATACCTCCCTTTTCATAATAAACATATTCCGTTGTGGTACATCTTGTTTATGATAAAAAACTGATTCTAAAGATTCTCTATAATCTGGGTATAGCTTTAAGACAATCTCTTCCATTACACATAAATCCATAAAATTTAGATTTATAGAATGACGCTCAAATATATTTATCTTAAAAGAGCTTGAAGTAGGTAATACAACATCATAATCTTCAATATTTTTATCTATCTTTAAACAATCAAGATTAGCTCTTAATTGAGACTCAGTTATATTTTTTTGCCTCTTTTTGAATAAATGGCCTAAAAGAAAAATCAAAAAATCTTCTATAATGACATAAACCTATGTAATCAATATCCTTAAGATTTTTCCATGCCCAATAAACTGCAGTGAGCTCACAATAAGAAAAGTTCTTTTCACTAATATTTTTTCCTTCATCATCTCCTTGAAAACCTAAATCAATTTTAGAATTTGCTTTACCAACTTGAATAGGTAAATAGACATCATCATTAGGTACATATGTTGCTTTATGACAACATACTAAAACTTTTATTTTAGCCATTCTATCAAAAACATTTTGTTAACAATTTCTCAATAATAACATTCATGTCATAATACCGATATTCCGCTAATCTTCCCCCAAAAATAACATTTTTCTCATGTAAAGCTAAAGTACGATATCGTTCTGCTAAAGTATTATTATACAAATCATTAACTGGATAATAAGGTTCCATACCAGGTTTCCATTCAACGGAATATTCTTTGCTTATAACAGTCTTAAGGCATTCATTCACCGCAGTACCAAACATTTCAAAATGCTTATGTTCTATCACACGAGTATAAGGAACTTCATGCTCTGTATAGTTAATTACTGCATTTCCTTGATAATTGGGACAATCATAAATCTCTTGTTCAAAATTAACAGTGCGATATTCCAACATGCCCAAACTATAATTATAGAACTCATCAAGCTTACCTGTGAATACAATAATATCAGCCATATTTTCCCAATAAGTACGATTTAAAAAAAAATCAATTTCAAGTTCATAACTTATTCCTTCAAGTAAACCTTTTATTAAATTATTATAACCACCTATCGGAATCCCCTGATATTTATCATTGAAATAATTATTATCAAATACGAAACGTACTGGAAGACGTTTAATAATAAACGCAGGAAGTTCAATACACTTTCTCCCCCATTGTTTTCAGTATACCCCTTAATTAGCTTTTCATAAATATCTTTACCAATTAAAATCTGTGCTTGTTCTTCAAGATTACGAGGTTCAAATACACCATCAGCTTTCATTTTTGCCATGGCCTCCATCTTTTGTTCTTCAATCTTAGCTATGGCTTCAATAGGAGTAGTCACTCCCCACATTTGATAGAATGTATTCATATTAAAAGGTAAATTATATAATTTACTTGATAATTGGCAACTGGAGAGTTACATAATGATTGAATTCGACTATCATCACAAAATCCCAAACTTGCTTATTCGAAGTGTGAAAAATATGAGCCCCATATTTATGCACATTTATCCCCTCAACATTTTCACAATAAAGATTTCCTCCCAAATGAGGACGTTTATCTATTACTAAACACTTCTTTCCTTGTTTATGCGCAAGGTGAGCAAAAGTGGCACCGTAAAGTCCAGCACCAACAATAAGATAATCAAATTTAGCCACCTATTTCCAAATTTTATTAATTAGTAATGTCTTCATTTGAATAATAAAAACATCTTTTCTCCAATAAAGAATAGATATATATACAATAACAGACATTAGAATTCCTAATATAAAGAATAAATTACCATCACCAAACAATGCTAATAAAAACAATAATAACAGAATAATAGTACCTGTAGCTAAATAGTATGTTACATTCTGTTTACTGAAGAAATGAATTGAATAATATTTCCATCCTAATATAATCATTACTATAGTTACCATAAATTCTGCTATGCTTGTAGCTATCCCTGCACCATAATGCCCATAACTTGGAATCAAAAAACAATTAAGCAGAAAGTTGATAACAGCACCAATAACAGTAGAGTAAATTACAATATTCTCTTTACCTAATGCATATAATATACGCATACCAAGCATCCCTGAAATTGCAATAAACAAAATAATTGGACTCATAATTTGCATAGCCAAAATAGATGGTGCAAAAAGAGGACCACAAAATAAAAATATTAAAGAAGGTGCCATAAAGATCATTCCTACCATCAATGGGAGACTAGTACCAATAATAAAACTAATAGATTTATCAGCCAACGCCTTAAATTCTTGCATTTGATTATTGTTAGCTAAAGATGCAAATCGTGGTAACAATACAGTCCCTAAGGCCTGCACAATCCCAAGAATAGCTTTTGTTATCCTAACAGAAGCATCGTAATATCCTACCAAAGTTTCATTACGAATAAACCCCAACATAACCGTATCTAGATTTACATAAATACTTATTATTATATTCAGCATAAAAATTTTCAGTGCAGGACGAAAATGACGCATGAGATCAAGATCCCTCCATCGAAAATTATGGAAATTTATAAATTTCGCAAGCGAAAGAAATTAAATATATTACCACCTACTTCTGCCAGAACAGAAATAGCCGCATAATAAAATAAATCCGTTTTCTCCTTAACAAAAATGAATAAAGCAATCAATGAAAGTGTACGAACAACTAATGCACGAATTGTAATATATTTAAAATCTTCAATTCCTTGATAGAACCAAAGTGCCCCTATTGCCGAGAAAAAAAAGATTTGCACTAAGAAGAGAAAATAAAGGTATATCTACCTGAATTTTAGCAACTGTAGTAATAAGCACTACCACTATTACATATCCGATTAATGTTAAACAAGAATGTAAAAGCAATATCTCGACTGTTATTTTATTACATTCTATCTGGTTGTCTTTTATTCGTGCAATCTCACGTACCGCATAAATCGGAATTCCCAAAGCTGTACAAAGAGCGATATATCCAATTATTGTTTGAAAAAATTGAACTAATCCAATTCCATCAGGCATTAATATACGTGATGTATAAGGAAAAGTTATTAAAGGAAACAATAATCCCGATAAAACATTAATAAGATTAAGTATAAAATTTTTTTTATAGACACAGTTATAAGAAAGCCTCCACTTCCTTTCAATTTTTATTAGTCAACCACAACAGCAATTACATAGGTAGTAAGGAAATTTACCAATATAAGCATATTATCATAATTACAAAACTGTCATTTTTTAGATCAACATTAGAAACACTATTCTTAATTAATGTATAAACTAAATAATAAAAAAGTAGTCACAAGAGGCATGGAGAAATACATCTATTGACACACCTCACTTTATTACCGTCCATGTCCAATTATTATTGTTATCAAAGCTTCCACTCTTTTAAAAGCCCTCAAATACTCAATTTTATTTTCATAGAACCTCAAACGGATAAGGATTCTCTTCAATATTCTTTAACTCTTCCATTATTGTCGTTTGTTCTGCAGTCAGAGTCAAACTCCAATTATTGATAATAGAATGAGCCTCTTGAAGCATTGAATCCTCATAAACTTCCCCATATGTATAAATCAACAAACGAACTTTAAGCAAAGAAGTAGACAACTGCTCCAAAACAAGACAAATCCGATTCAATATCATTTGTTTCTTTTGCTCCTTATCCCCATCATCATAAATGGTAGCATTATACCCCATCAAAAGAGCCAGACACAAATTCGCCTCCTCTTCAACATCGGAACTCTGAGCAGAAAAAAGAGAATCGGACTTAACAAGCACTTCCTTATTCAACCGGCAAAAAGTGTCGGAATAGACCGGCTCACCGTCCATACCAAGATACATCAGCTCATGAGCTGCATGCTGAAGCTCAAGAGCACGGGAAGTTAAATCATTCATTATTATGATATATGATTAAAATATAAGATTATACCTATTTAGAAGTCACCCGATTATTTTCAGATAGGATTTGGGGACTTTGACACTTGCCGTCAAAAGATCTTTAATACGGATAACGACGTATGTTTTATTGGCTTCGATGGCAACCTCACCTTCAATACCGCTGAGTTCGCCTTTGATAACTTTTACTTTATGCCCAACAGTCAGAATTTCGCTATCAAGGCTGACACCGTCAGGATTCAAATCCATTACGAACATAAAGTCCTCCATTTGCTTATCCGGTACCACTAGCATGGAATGCGTGGCAAGGTCCTTCATATAAAAAAGGGGGACATTATAGATGTTGGAAATATCGCAGGCTGTCTGCTTGGTGGAATGAACAAATACCAAATTGCGGATTACCGGAACTTCGCTACGCTTACGCCGATACTTCAATTGAGAAATGACAAAGCGCGTGGAAGATAATAGTCAAGCTCCAAATGCTCTTCCGATTTAAGTCGGTCCAAAGATTTCCGGACTGTGAATTCCTGCTTGTCACGGGTGCGAGCCGCAAACCAATATTTCTGTTGTTCAGTCACTTAGAAATTTTCTTTCGAATGAATTAGCTCAGTTCCGGGTGCGCTTCGCGGTTTGAACGAGACATTTTCCCACCCAAACCGTATTGTACACTTTTGCAATGATAATAAGCTATTAAAGAAGATATTAGACTCATAAAAGTGTCCAATAAACGTTCGTTTAATGGACGCAAAGATAAGCTGTATTTTTTGAACTAACAAAATGTTTAATAAAAATATTCCCAAAGTGATTTCTGTTTCATATTAATCTGTTGAATTGCAGCAGTATACGTCTAACATTTAACATATTAAAGTTCTGTTCCTTTTTAACTTTTATGCCCCTACTTATTTTCTTAAAAATAGACGTTTTATTAAACGAACGTTTAAAAAACGCCTCATCATTCCAATATATCATTCTACATTCCAACATCTTACCCTCATAAATGCATTATTGAAGTTTCGTAAATATACCTACTGATAAATGGGAATTTATCGCACAGAACGCAAATGAAATAAAAGCCCACTTCCATAATCTATGGAGAGAGTGAAAGCCCATGGATTTCTATCTAAAACACAAGCATTACTTTACTTTTCGCCCTTTGTTTGTCCACTGTTGCATAGGGAATTAATAACGTCTAACGGCCATGAACAGCTCTGCTAATGGCATGAAGCAATCGTTTAACGACCATAAGCAGGGTTGTTCATGCGTTAGGCGTCACTAACTCCAAGGCTTTTACAGATGAAGTACGTAGCCCGCGCCTATTGCGCACAAGGCACAAACGTATTGTACAGCAACTTAAAAGACATCAGACTCCACTATTCATAGTCGGGCAAACTCGAAAATGCAGGAAAACTACACTGACCGATTTATGTAACCCACGCGCGGTATTATATTAAAGAATAATAAGTTACGGCAAAACTCAGACGTTTTTGGCAGGTGGAAGCAAATTGCTTCCACCTTTCAGGTTGCTTCCACCGCAGGGTAAATGCCGATGGATAGGGAGATACAGGAGGTGGGTGGAAGTGTGGAAGCAAAACAGATGCAAATTTATGTTTCAGCAACACACCTCAAGTTTTAAAAAAGATGTAGTACAAAGGCATAAAATATAATAAGTGTTACAAATACACACTTTATGCCCCGACACTCTTGCAAATGTCGAAAAAGTCCGTACCTTTGCAATGTGTTTTTCATAGTATTAGATTTAAGGTTAACAAAGGTTGGAGTACAGCGGTACTCCTTTTTTATGCCCATACGTACCGTCCCGGTTCTCCAATAAAATTTTCACGTAAAATGCAAGGCAACTTTTTATATCCATTTAGTTTTTGGCTATCTTTGCACTGCTTTCGGCGGGCATAGGCACGCATAAAGCAGCTTAACTAACAATAAATCAATAATTAAAAACAGAAAATTATGGCAATGCATACATGGTTTGAATGTAAGATCCGTTACGAGAAAACAATGGAAAATGGAATGAACAAGAAGGTGACCGAACCGTACCTGGTAGATGCCTCAGTTTTACGGAAGCGGAAGCACGCATCATCGAAGAGATGACGCCGTTCATTTCGGGAGAGTTCACCGTATCGGACATCAAACGTGCCAACTATAGCGAATTGTTCCCCAGCGAAGAGGAAGCTGCCGACCGCTGGTTTAAATGTAAACTGGTTTTCATCACACTGGACGAGAAAAGCGGTGCGGAAAAGAAAACCTCTACCCAGGTATTGGTGCAGGCTGCGACCTGCGTGATGCAGTGAAGAAACTGGATGAGGGCATGAAAGGCACAATGGCCGACTATCAGATAGCATCTGTAGCGGAAACCGCCATTATGGATGTATATCCGTACAGTGCAGAGCCCGACGACAAACCGGAAGTTTAATTTAAGTGATGAGTTATAAGTTATGAGTTATTATTGCGACCCATAACTTATACTCATACTCATAACTCAAAAAAACGATGATTGCAGAGAATTTAAAACAAGTACTGAGCGAACTGCCTGAAAAGGTACGGCTGGTGGCTGTTTCCAAATTTCACCCCAACGAGGCGATAGAAGAAGCGTATCGTGCCGGCCAGCGTGTGTTCGGAGAAAGTAAGGTGCAGGAAATGACCGCCAAATACGAAAGTCTGCCCAAAGACATAGAATGGCATTTCATCGGGCATCTGCAAACAAACAAAATAAAATATATCGTTCCTTACGTAGCGCTGATTCATGCATAGACTCCTACAAGCTGTTGGCCGAAGTGAACAAGCAGGCTGCCAAAGCCGGAAAAACCGTCAACTGCCTGCTACAGCTACACATTGCCCGGGAAGAGACCAAGTTTGGATTCAGCTTTGACGAATGCCGGGAAATGCTGGCAGCCGGTGAATGGAGAGAGCTCAAGCATATCCGGATATGCGGATTGATGGGCATGGCCACGAATACGGACAATGACGAACAAATCAAAACTGAGTTTTGTTCTTTAAGTAGCTTCTTCAATGAAATGAAAGCCAAGTGGTTTGCCGATGCAGAGTCATTCCGGGAACTGTCCATGGGGATGTCTCACGACTATCACGAGGCCATTGCAGCCGGGAGCACCTTGATACGTGTAGGAAGCAAGATTTTTGGAGAAAGAAACTATTAACCATAAAAAATCATTATCATGGCAACATTAGAAACTACTTTTGCAGGGCTGAAACTCAGAAACCCCATTATCGTCAGCAGCTCCGGACTGACAGACAGCGCCGCCAAGAACCAGAAACTATCTGAGGCCGGCGCAGGTGCCATTGTGCTAAAATCACTTTTTGAAGAGCAAATCATGATGGAGGCTGACTGGATGGGAGACCCGAACATGTACCCGAAGGCAGTGACTACCTTGTAGGATATATCCGCGAACATAAGCTGGGTGAATATCTGAACCTGATTAAGGAAAGCAAAAAGGTTTGCAATATCCCCATCATAGCCAGCATCAACTGCTATCAGAATGCCGACTGGGTGGAATTTGCCGCCAAAATAGAAGAAGCCGGTGCAGACGCACTGGAAATCAATATCCTTGCACTGCAGACGGATGTACAATATGCTTACGGCAGTTTCGAGCAACGCCACATCGACATTCTGAGCCACATCAAGAAGACGGTCAAGATACCCGTCATCATGAAGCTGGGCGACAACCTGACCAACCCGATAGCTCTGATAGACCAACTGTACGCCAACGGCGCCGCCGCAGTAGTGCTGTTCAACCGCTTCTACCAGCCGGACATCAACATTGAGAAAATGATACAAGTATCCGGCAACGTATTCAGCAACGAAGCCGATTTGTCTAAAGCCCTGCGCTGGATAGGCATCGCTTCGGCAGCCGTAAACAAGCTGGACTATGCCGCTTCCGGTGGTATCCACTCGCCCGAAGGCGTTGTCAAGGCAATATTAGCAGGTGCTTCGGCAGTAGAGATATGCAGTGTGCTTTATCAGAATTCAGCTACCATCATTGAAGAATACATCCGCTTCCTCAACTTGTGGATGGACCGCAAAGGTATGGAAACCATCAGCCAGTTCAAAGGTATTCTGAACGTAAACGACCCGAAGGGAGTCAATACTTTCGAACGTACACAGTTCTTGAAATACTTCTCTTCACATGAATGAGACAAAAGGCTGACAAGAAGACAATAAAATTGAAAGGGTGATAACACTACAATGACGTTATCACCCTTTCATTTTATACTATACCGCTATCTTTTTATTTCTTCTTATCCAGCGCCTCAAAGCAGGAATTCTTGCTCACGAACTCCGGAACAATATCCTTCATGGCAGCAACAATTTTCATCTGGTCATAAGTGTAACTTACATCAATCAGCTTCTGGATACGCTCCTTCACCTCGTCATAGTCATACTCACGCACCGTGGCAATCATAATCTTCTCATGATAGGTGGGCTTTGTAAGCTCTTTCACATTCAAGAGTTCCTCGTAGAGCTTCTCGCCATGACGGAGACCGGTAAATTCAATCTTCACATCCGTACGTCCGGAAAGGCTGATCATACGCTTGGCAAGATCCACAATCTTCACCGGCTTACCCATGTCGAAGATGTAGATTTCACCGCCGTTGCCCATACTGCCGGCTCAAGAACAAGGCGGCAAGCTTCGGGAATGGTCATGAAGTAACGGATTATCTCAGGATGGGTCACTGTCACCGGACCGCCACGCTGAATCTGGTCGCGGAAACGGGGAATGACAGAACCGTTGGAACCCAGCACATTGCCGAAACGCGTAGTGATGAACTGAGTGGCATGGCCTCCCTCCTTCTGCAACTTCTTCGCAAGAGACTGCACATAAATCTCGCAAATACGCTTGGAACAGCCCATCACGTTTGTAGGGTTAACAGCCTTGTCCGTAGAAATCATCACAAACTTCTCGGCACCGTATTTCACGGCAAGATCGGCAACGGTGCGCGTGCCGAATACGTTCACCTGGATGGACTCGGAAACGTTGTCCTCCATCATCGACACATGCTTGTAGGCGGCCGCATGGAAAATATACTGGGGCTTGAACTCCCTGAAGATATCCTCCATGCGCGTGGCATTGGAGATGTCGGCTATGATGGTCTCGGCATCGATGTCGCGCCAACGGTCCTGAAGTTCCAGACGGATGTCGTGCAGAGGGGTCTCGGCCTGGTCCACTAAAATAAGTTTATAGGGATTGAACGAAGCCACCTGGCGCATGATTTCACTGCCGATGGAGCCGGCGGCGCCCGTAATCATCACACGCTTGCCCTCCAGATGAGAGGCAACCTTATGGATATCTATCTCGATAGGATTGCGCTGAAGCAGGTCCTCAATCTGAATTTCCTTCAACTGCGTGCGGCTCAATGCCTGGCCGTTCCACTCGCTCAAGGGAGGCGCGGTCATCAGTTTGATGTTATGCACCAGCAGGCGATCAGCCATGTCGGACTTCTTCAGTTCCTCCATCTTGGCGGGAGAAATGATAATAGTCTGCACATCGCGGTCGTTCAGCACATCAATCAGCGTATCATCGTTGGGGAACACCTTGACCCCCATCATCACCTTATTGATAAGCTCAGGTTCGTCCGCAATGAATCCACGCAGACGGTAGTGGTTGCGCAGATTGACACGCAATGCCTTGGCAATGTTGACCCCGGCTTCCTTGGCACCGTAAATGAACACATTGGCACTATGGGTGCCGTCAAGTTCAGCGCCTCAAAGAAGTCTTGACAACCACACGGAGCATGCCATCATGGCAAAGCTGATGATATAGGACATGAACAGCACGCTGACCGGAGCCAGGTTAAACTCCAAATAGCTTTCCGTCAGGACACTCGTTATCATCAGCAGTGCATACGACACAGTCAATGACACAAAAATTCGCATGATATCCACAAAGGAGGAAAAGCGCAGCACATTGGAATACGTACGGAAAACACGGAAGAAAATCAAGTTGACAGCAACCGTCCATAAAATGGTCTTGTCAATGGTAGAGGATTCAAAAAAAAATGCTTCTGAAATCATATCGGAGAGCATAGGCCAACAGACTGGATATGACGATGATAAATACGTCAATTAATAGAATAGTCCATATCGGAAGCACTTTCGCGGAAAGATACCGATGAAAAAAATTTCGCTTCATTTTGCTTGACAGTTTTGTTTTAGGCGAGGCAAAGATACACTATTTTAGTCAAAACGGGCAAGAAATCGATAAAAAAATGTTATAATAATTATTTATCGTCTATAAAGAAACTATCCCGCCTCCCTCGTTTTAACAGTTGGAAAGCGGGATGGAAATAATTTTACCCCAGAAAATGCGGTATCCGCTACATCAGATTACTTGCCAACTCGCTCAACTGGCTACGCTCCCCTTTCACCAGATTGACATGGGCAAACAAATTCTGGTCCCTCATGCGGTCTATCATATAAACAAGCCCATTGGACTGACTGTCCAGATAGGGTTGGTCTATCTGCTGAATATCACCGGTAAACACCATTTTTGTGCCTTCACCGGCACGGGTGATGATGGTCTTAATCTCATGCGGAGTCAGGTTTTGGGCTTCATCAATAATACAGTAGGTCTCGCTCAAACTGCGCCCGCGGATAAAGGCTAATGCTCGATGACCAATTGTTCACTTTTTTGCATATCCTCCAAGCGTTTCACTTCAGAGGAATTGGCAGCGAACTGATGCTTGATTACATTCAAATTATCGAACAAAGGCTGCATGTAAGGAGCCACTTTCTCATTGGCATCACCAGGAAGGAATCCAAGGTCTTTATTGGATAAGGCCACGATGGGACGTGCCAGAAGAATCTGCTTGTAGTCGGTAAGTTTTCCCAATGCGGCGGCCAGTGCCAGCAGGGTCTTACCGGTTCCCGCCTTACCGGTCAGGGCAAC
>ENA-OQCS01000195-OQCS01000195.1-human-gut-metagenome-genome-assembly--contig:-NODE-195-length-32469-cov-5.851401_pt1 | contig 32469 bp, 36 predicted proteins | sample MGYA00242757_ERZ504575 | MGnify/ENA primary metagenome ERZ504575 (study PRJEB26092, sample SAMD00036297) | human gut metagenome | host: Homo sapiens | study: EMG produced TPA metagenomics assembly of... | reverse complement strand
CATTTTCGGTCTGGACCAGACAGGGATTGTAGACTATCCAACCTGGTATAAAATCCAGGAAATCTACGTGGCAGTCAGCAGGATTGCTGAGTTGCGTTAGGGTTGTAGCAAAAATATACGTAAAAATGCTGCCTCACCTACTGATATGTTATCTCACATATTTAGCGGATTGGCAGCCGTTTTATTACCCTTACAACAGATATCACCTAAAAAAGAAGCAAATTCATCTATCGATTCAGCAATATAATAATAGCTATCTTCGCTTGAACTCCAATAATATACTTTTCCATTCTCATTATTTACACAATAATAATTATCTCCCGAAGTCAGTACACCAGCTCTGCTGGGGGTTTGAGATTGTTTCAATCATGTACCTCGTCCGCAAGAGCATATAGCTGTTCCAATGTATAATCTGTCTCCTGTTCCAGCGTCATTTCCGCACCTTTTGTCACGATCAGATGTATCTCTATTATTTCTTTATACTGCTGCAGTTGTTTCAGCAATTCTATTGTAAGGGGCGCTCCGGAAGCCCCACTCATACCGATGATAAGTCTCTTTCTCATTTTTCTTCCTTTCCTGACTTTTCCGTTCATATTAAAGTATGTTTAAAATATTTTCCAACAATTTGCACAAATTATACCCGTTCGTTTCCTATTTCCTTCGCAATTCTTCTTTTCACATGGATTATTCCAACAAGGAATACGTAAGAAAGAATCCTGTCCAAAAGACTGTTACATCACAGAAACATTGCAGAATAATCTTCTATGATATAAAAAGCTCTCCTCAGTATCACAAATAATAATCACTGAGAGGAGCTGTAATTTCAGAACAGCAGAGCTGTTTTCTTATTAAGATATCTTCTTAGATTAAGAATTTTCTTTCCCAATCTTTACTTTACAATGTTTCCGATAACAGGCAATGCCATAATTTACAATATTCTTCATCCCGTCACTCTTTAACCTTGCAGCATACTGACGTTGTTCAATCTGTTTCAGAGCTTCTGTACAAGCTGCCTCCATTCTGTCTTCCTGAGCATATTTCATCTCGATCACCACTCCGACACGATTCTCCGGAACTTCCAGTAAAATATCACAATAACCTTCACCAGATTCTATATTCGACCAGACAGCCCAGTTCTCCATATGACTTAGCAGCCCCAGCAAAACTCCATGATAAAAATTTTCTTTTCTTCCCTTAACTGCCGTATCCCAAATACTGATTGTATTCCATAAATAGTCGTTAAACAAATCTTCTATCGTTTCTGCATCTCCATCTGGAAATGCCATGCATAATTTATCAAGCTTCTTTACATCCTCAGATGACTTTTCCTGAAACCATTCCCTGATCTGAAGTTCAAACAATTCTTTAATTTCTCTGTTAGGAATTGCCAGACGTAACTTTCTGCTGTCTATTCTTTCACGTTGTGTTAAATACCCTGTTGTAAAAAGTATACTCCAAAGATTCTCAATGGATTTATCCAGTTCATTATATGTCAGTTCCTGTTTTATTTCTTTTATAACCGTTTCTCCCGAAATCAGGTTTTCGATTTCATCTCTCGTCTGTTTATTCGCTTTATCTATAAAACGACTCACAATGCTGTTGCTGCTGGTATTAGACCAGAAATCTTCTGGTATCGCATCAGGATCTGCACATAAATTTCTGCAATAACTGATCACGTCCCAGGGACAATACACTGCTTTCTTTCCAAACTGATAACCATCATACCATTCCCTGATTGTTTCATGGTAGTCAGAAAGCCCAAAATATTTCAGCATTTCTGCGACCTCATCATCTGTAAATCCAAAGAACTCATCAAACTGTACACTCGTAATCGAAAAAACATTAAAATTATTTAATCCTGTAAAAATGCTTTCCTTCGCAATTCTCAGGCATCCCGTAAGTACTGCAAAAAACAGGCTCGAATTTGTCTTCAAAACATTTCCAAACATGTTTCTGATCAAAGATACCATCTCGTCATAATATCCATACTGGAACGCTTTATCTAATGGCACATCATACTCATCAATCAAAAGAACCGCTTTTTTTCCATAATGTTTCTCCAGTAATACAGTTAATATAAGCAGCGCCTTCTCCATTGTGGCATCAGACATTTTGAAATCACCATAATCATCAACGACAGTCAATGCTTTATAAGAGTTTTTTTCTTCCTCTGTAAGGCGGCTGCTCTCTGCCAGAGCACTAAGTCTCCACGCCTCCATTCCCAGAGTATTCTTCAGCGATTTCCGGGCTGACTCAAAATTTAATCCCTCCACATTCTTCAATGTAAGCGAAATTACCGGAAACTTTCCCATATATTCTTCACGCAGTTCTTTTTCACGGGATACCTTCAGTCCATTAAACAGCGATTTATCACATCCGATTTCCAGAAATGACTGCAGCATATTCATATTCAGAGATTTTCCAAAACGGCGAGGACGTGTAAACAGATTCACTTCTCCCCAGTTATGAAGAAGTTCTGTTATCATTTCTGTTTTATCCACATAGTAAAAATTATGCCGGATTATTTTTTCAAAACTATCTATTCCAATTGGCAGTTTCTTTCTGTTCCGCATATTTTTCATCCTCCTTCATTACCAGATTTTGCAAGTCAAACGGATATTCGCAATCCGCATTCGGTTAAAAAATTCCCCGAAAAACAGCTTCCCTGATTTTAGATAATGATAACATGAAACATTTGTAACGTAAAGCAGGAGTTACTGCCACTTCGAGCCCGACTAAGCCAGAAATAATAACAGCAATTTTTATTTCAGACAGGAATTATTTATGCTAAAATATACCTAATTATAACAATTCCGACGTAATTTCCTAAGCATAACAAAACAGCAGCATTGCGGTACTGTTTAGAGTATCTCACAATGGCTGCCTGTCTGATATCACAATTTCATTTGTTATTTCTTATACCAGAATTTCTTACATTTCACAAGTACCTTTCCATCCGGAGCATCTGCCATCCTTCCGATTTTGAACCTGTAATTTTTTGTCTTTCCGGCCGGAATATTTACATTGTAGGTTTTGGTCGGTGTTGCAGTTTCATCCAGTGGTATCTCAAAATACATCGTTACCTTTGTAATCGTATAACTGGAAGTGTTCTGCATACGGGCAGTTATATACAGCTCTCCTGTGTTCGGATTGTACTCATATCCCTTGTAGCTGACTTTGAGCTGGTTTAGCTTAGGTGTCGCTGACTTATACCAGAACGATAAGCATTTTACCTTCGGCGCTTTATATGGCTGCTGAGTCATTTTTCCAATATAAACCGTCTTATTCACTGTCTTTCCGGGATTAATCGTTACACTGAAGGTCTGGGTTATGGTTCCATCCTCCATAATAGGTATCTCATATCCCATCTTCACTTTTGTAATCGTGTAACTCGAAGTATTTTTCAGACTCAGCTTCAGATATAACTTTGCTGTATCATTGTCATATTCGAATCCTCTGTAGGTTACTTTAAGCTGTTTGGCAGTTGGCTTGGCAGCAGCCGATGCTACCCTTGGGAAAAATAAAAGTGCTGCAACTGCCGCCAGAAGAAAAAATACCAGATAACTTCTACATTTTCCTGCAAATCGATTTTTCATACTCATAAAAATCTCCTCCTCTCTTGATGTGCCATTATAGTTTCAGGCAAATATCAGGAAATACTTTTGATACACCTGATATTTTTTCAGATTTATTATATATTTACAATACAATATCAGGAAGAAATTTTCTATTAACTATTGGTTAGTTTTTTATAAGCGCCATTACAGTCATCTATAATTTTGATTGTAATTGACCTAAAAAGAAGCAGATCTCCGTTTCTGAACTCAGAAATGAAAATCTGCCAGCTTAACTTATGATACTAACGGCAATATATAATTCACCCAGAACCATGACATAGGCATGATCAGCACCATCGCCGGTATCATGTCCGCAGTCGGAAAATTCTTCAGTTTTACCATACGAAAACCGGTTGCAAGCATCAGGAAACCGCCACAGGCTTTAAAGTCATTGATCATGCCCGGTGTAGTCAGCGGGAAAATCGCCGTTGCTGCAAAGAACAGAATCAGGAAAATGATCACCTGCGGAATGGCGATCATACACACTACCATTCCCAGGCTGCAGGCAAAAATAGCTGCTGTAAATAAATCCAGAATAGATTTGGAGATCAGCACTGAATGATCCCCGCTCATTCCGGATACGATAGAGCCATAGATTCCTGTTCCGCTTGCACAGAATAATACAATAATCGTCACCAGTGTATTCATAAACTCATCCTCAGAAAGCTCTGAATTTGAATTCTTGATAAATTTGCCGATCACACGCTGCATAACACCGGCACCGGCATTGATCCTTTCTCCAAGATGAATCGCAAGTCCGATTCCCGTACCGATCACAACAGAAAAAATAACCGCCGGCATATTTTCCATCAGACCGATGGTGCTGATTCCCATTCCCATAGAGCATACCCCGAATACAAGAGTAATATCCTCTTTGAATTTTGGACTTAATTTGTGCCCCACAAAAGCACCCAGGATTCCGCCGATAACTATGGATAATGCATTGATAATTATTCCAATAGGCATAACTTTTTTCTCTCCTCCAGACAAACTCAGACAGATGTCACATTCTCAATACTGCCAAAAAATCAGTATATAACAAACTATAATTTTTCGCAATGTCAAAAATTCTTTACCTTTATTATAAAAGAATCCGACGTTACTGTTCACACACCACTATCCCGAGACATACAAGCAAAATTCCATTGCCGCAGGCAATCTGGAATGAATTTTGGCTACGTTCATCCGTCAACTATAACAATTCTACAAAAGACAGATTTCTCTTTTTTAAAAATCTGTCTTTTTTGCAAATATTTTTACATTATTCACTTTTTTCATGCTCTGCCCGAGCTAACTATCTATAAAAATATTCTGTCTATCATTTATCTCAGATCAGTTTGACAATATCATTGTACATGACAAATACCATCAGCGCCATCAACAGCATCAGCCCTGCGAAATGAATGCCGCCCTCCACCTGTCTGTTAATCGGTTTTCTGCGGATTGCCTCTATGACAAGGAATACCAGCCGTCCACCGTCCAGTGCCGGAAACGGAAGGAGGTTCATAACTCCAAGGTTTGCAGAGAGCAGAACTGCCAGATTAAGCATATTCATCCACAGGATCATGGTTCCTTCGCTTTTGCTTTCCTCATACGTAGTTCCGATTGCATCCACAATTCCGACCGGACCACTCAGATCTTTCATTCCAAGCTTTCCGCTGACCAGCTCTTTCAGGCTGAGAATCGTTGTACGTACCATATATTTTACTTCTACGGCACCATATTTGACTACATTCAGCCCTTTTGCTTTTTCAGAATACATATTGTAGGTAAATCCTGATTCTGCCGTACGGTATTCTTTTGGTGTAACCGTAATATCATATTCCTGTCCGTCCCTGGAATAGGTAATCTTTACAGACTTTTCTGTCAGCGGATTCTCCTGAATATATTTCTGGTAATCTGCTGCATTTGTAATCTTCACTCCATTAATGGATGTGATCACATCTCCCTGCTGAATCCCTGCTTCCTGCAACGGCATTCCATCCATTACAGATTCCACTGTCATGGCAGAAGTATCATCCCGTTGAAATTGCAGCCCAGAAGGTATCTCACATTTGTATCCGACTTATAGGAAATGTCCATCTTCTTTCCATCACGCTTAACAGTCAGGTTAATGGTATCTCCCTCTTTCAGCTGGTTCAGATAGGAATATACATAGAGATCTTTTCCCAGATCAATGTGATATCCCTGATAACCGGTAATAATATCTCCCTCTTTCAGTCCTGCAGCCTCAGCCGCAGAACCTTCCTTTACGGAAAGAACTCTGGATGGTTCATATCCTACAGCACCTACAATGATCACAGACAATACAAATGCCATGATAAAGTTAAATACCGGTCCTGCGGCAACTACAGAAATCCTGCCCCACACAGACGCACTGTTAAAAGTTCCCGGTTCATTCTCTATGTCCGTATCCTCCCCCAGCATGGCACAGGAGCCACCGATAGGAAGAAGTTTCAGTGAATATCTGGTATCTCCTTTCTCAAAACTGAAAAGTCTTGGTCCCATTCCCAGAGAGAATTCTGTGACCACGATCTTATTCAGCTTTGCAAAAAGAAAATGTCCCAGTTCATGAAAGAGAATGATTGCACTGAATATGACAATTGCAATAATAATTTTCAATCTACCACCTGCTTTCAATCCAACGATAAGTTCTTTCTCAATCTCCAGAATCTGATCCAGGTCCGGATCCTTTACTGCTGTATGTCTGCTCATAGACTGCCCGATAATCTCGTAAATATCCAGAAAGCTGATTTTTTTCTGAAGGAATTTGCGGACTGCCAGCTCATTTGCAGCATTAAAAACGGTTGGCATACTGCCGCCTGCCCTTGCCGCTTCCACCGCCATTGGAAGACCTTTAAAAGTTTTCCTGTCCGGCTCCTCAAAGGTGATCTGCTTCAACATATGAAAATCCAGTCTGTCGCCTTTTAAAAATCTTCTGTCCGGGTAGCATAATGCATACTGTATCGGAAGTCTCATATCCGGTGTTCCAAGCTGTGCCATCACTGCACCGTCCTCGAATTCCACCATAGAGTGGATAATACTCTGCGGCTGAACCACAACCTGAATATGATCCAGATCTACATCAAAAAGCCATCTGGCTTCCATAACTTCCAGACCTTTATTTACCAGAGTTGCAGAATCCACTGTAATCTTCTGTCCCATTACCCAGTTCGGATGCTTCAGCGTATCCTCCAGAGTCACCTTCTCCAGATCTGCTGTTTTCTTTCCGCGGAAGACCGCCGGATGCAGTGATGAGCAGTTTATGTATCTGCTCTCTTTTCTCTCCATGAAGTGCCTGGAAAATAGCACTGTGCTCGCTGTCTACAGGCAGGATCTGCACACCGAACTGCTTTGCCAACGGCATGATCAGATGTCCGGCTGTTACCAGTGTTTCCTTATTTGCCAGAGCAATATCCTTACCTGCAAGGATTGCTTCCATAGTTGGTCTGATTCCTATCATTCCTACGATAGCGGTCACCAGAATGTCTGATTCTTCCATTCTGGCAAGTTCGATAAGACCACCCATCTGGCTTACGATTTTTACATCCAGATCCTGCACACGTACTGCCAGATCTCTGGCTGCCTCTTCTTTCCAGACTGCAACAAGTCTGGGATGAAATTCACGTATCTGCTTCTCCAGCATTTCTACATTGCTGCCTGCTGCAAGACCAACTACTTCCAGGTCATCATTTGCACGTACCACATCCAGTGTCTGTGTTCCGATCGAACCTGTAGAACCTAAGACTGCTACTTTTTTCATATTGTACCTCATTTCAATACTTATACAACAATTTTATAAAATTACTTCTGACCTGACAGTTCTCATATCAGAAAATACTGTAAACATGTATATCAGAAGAATATATGCTCTAGATCTCAATCATCACAAGAGAGAGGAAATAAATAACCGGTGCTGTGAAGATCACACTGTCGAATCTGTCAAGGATTCCTCCATGTCCCGGAATTAATTTTCCATAATCTTTAATCCCCTGATTTCTCTTGATCGCAGATGCAGCCAGATCGCCTACCATGGAGATCAGTGCTCCGATTGCACAGATCACAGCATATTCCAGCATCGGTCCCTGAGTGGCTGCTGCATAGATCACACCAAGAAGTGCAGCTCCTGCCACACCACCCACAGCTCCCTCCACAGATTTCTTAGGGCTGAGGACAGGTGCCATTTTATGTTTACCGATCAGCATTCCCACACAATATGCGCAGGTATCACATCCCCATGAGCACAGAAAGATCAGCCATACGTGGAACTTTCCACCGGGAAGCTCTCTGGTAAGATAAATAAACGACAACATAACTGCCACATACACAATACCAAACAGTGCAGGCATTACCTGCCCTGCCTCATAGGTTGGATAAGTGAACACGTATACAAACATGAGCAGCACAAGTCCGAAAATGATTGCCAGCACTCCATACCTCTCAAAATCAAGCAGTACTGCCAGATAATATAATACTGCGCCTAAATAGCCTGCTGCTGCCAGCAGATTTATCTTCTCATCCTGCACCTTCATTGCTCTGTACAATTCTCTCATTCCAATGAGAGAAACCGCAAGAAGTGTGAAAAACAGCACATAATCACCGCTGATAATAGTGGCAAGCGCAATAATCACAAGCAGGATTCCGCTTAAGAGTCTTGTCTTAAACATTCTTTACTCCTCCTTAACTCCGCCGTATCTTCTGTCTCTCTGATTATATTTCTCAATAGCCTTAATCAGCTCTGCTTTATTAAAATCCGGCCATGCCACATCTGTGAAATAAAATTCTGTATAAGCCATCTGCCATAACAGAAAATTGGAAAGTCTCAATTCACCGCTTGTGCGGATCATCAGATCCGGATCAGGGATTCCTGCCGTATCCAGGTAATTGTCAAAAACATGCTCATCAATTTCTTCCGGCTTTACTTTTCCATCTGCAACATCCTGCGCAAGTTTGCGGATACCTCTTATGATCTCATCTCTGCTGCCGTAGTTTAATGCAATCTGGAAATAGATTTCATCATATTTCTGAGAATATTGTTCCAGACGTGCAATACTTTCCTGAATATCCTGATCAAATGCCGAAACCTCTCCGATCACCCGGACACGCATTTTGTTCTTATCTGCCAGTTTAATACATTTTTTCAGATAACTTCGGAACAGTTTCATCAGACCGTCCACCTCATCTTTGGAACGTTTCCAGTTCTCTGTGGAAAAAGCATATACAGTCACATATTTAACTCCCAGCTCCTTCATATAGTCACAGACTGTTTCCAGATTTGCACAGCCCTTCACATGTCCGTAGCTTCTGGGCATTCCCTTTGCCTTCGCCCAGCGTCCATTACCATCCAGAATAATGGCAATATGATTTGGTACATTCATACTCTTGTTTCCTTTTCTTATCCTGTTATTCCTTTAACCTTACTGTCTCATCATAATGAACCACAGTTTCCGGTCCATTATCTCATTCAGATAAAAAGAGAGCCCGCATTCATGGAGCTCTCCTTTTCGTTTCCCTTATACGGTCATGATTTCTTTGCTCTTTGCATCCACTGCCGCATCAACTTCTTTGATATATTTATCTGTGCTCTTCTGGATTTTCTCCTCAAGTTCTTTGATTTCATCCTCAGATACATCCTGTTTTGCAAGTTTCTTAAATGCATCATTTGCATCACGACGAATGTTGCGGACTGCTACTTTGGCTGCTTCGCCTTTTTTCTTGACATCTTTAACCAGTTCCTTACGGCGTTCCTCTGTAAGTTCCGGGAATACAAGGCGGATTACTTTACCATCGTTGCTTGGATTTAATCCAAGGTCAGAGGTAAGGATTGCTTTCTCAATTCCTTTGATCAGGCTGCTTTCCCATGGCTGGATCTGGATCATACGAGCTTCCGGGACAGTGATATTTGCCACCTGCTGAAGAGGTGTCGGAGCTCCGTAATAATCTACGGCGAGTTTGTCAAGGATATGCGGTTCGCACGTCCTGCACGAATTGTAACCAGTTCGCTCTCAAGACTTGCCAGTGTCTTTTTCATCTTCTCTTCATATTTCTGAATTCTCTCATCCATTAGGTTCGTCTCCCTCTTTTTATAGTTTTTATATTACACTTCTCTGTAAACTGACTTATAAGCCTTACTTATACAGTAACCTTAGTTCCGACAAATTTGCCATGTACTGCATTGATGATGCTGTCTTTTTCATCCAGTGCAAATACCAGCATCGGCATCTTCTGTTCCATACACATGATCGATGCTGTCAGATCCATAGCTGCCAGTTTCTTTGCAACTACTTCTTCAATGGAAATTTCATCATATTTTACTGCATTCGGGTTTGTCTTCGGATCACTGTCATAAATTCCGTCAACAGCTTTTGCAAGAAGGATTGCTTCTGCTTCGATCTCTACTGCGCGAAGTACAGTGGCTGTATCTGTGGAGAAGTAAGGATGTCCTGTACCGCCTGCAAAAAATACGATCTTGCCCTGTGCAAAGCTTGCTTCCACTGCATCCTTAGAGTAAAGGCTTGTAAATGCACCGCATACAAATGGTGTAAAGATTTCTGTCTTTAATCCAAGGTATCTGCAGATATCAGATACATAAATACAGTTCATAACTGTTGCAAGCATACCAATCTGATCAGCCTTATTCCTGTCGATAGTCTCACTGGTGCGTCCTCTCCAGAAATTACCTCCGCCGATCACGATGCCGATTTCCAGTCCTTCCTCAGCAATTGTCCTGATCTGCTTTGCAACTTCAATAACAGTCGCCTCGTCAAATCCGGTCTTCTTCTCACCGGCAAGGGCTTCACCGCTTAATTTTAATAATACACGTTTCATAGTAACTGTCTCCTGAAATTAATTTTATCGCAGGTAACAGAGGATCGGAATACCTCCTCTGTTACATTCGTAGTTCTATTCTACCATATTCCGGCAACAATTTCATTACCATTTTCATCAACTGTTGTAGAAACTGTGAAATTGCTGTAATAATGGAATCCTGTTTTACCTGTCTCAGGATCATCCTCATAGCTGCTGCCCTGTGGAGAACCGCATGCGCCTTCCAGTGCATCCAGAGACTGACCGATATACTGTTCTGCTGTGGAAATCATATCGCCGCCATTTCCCGGATCATCGTTACTGCCCGGATTATCATTAGTACCCGGATCGTCTGAGTTTCCTCCATTGCCCGGATCATCTGAATTATCCCCGGTTCCATTGCCACTGTTATTATTCTGATCAGAACTGTTGTTACTATCTGTGGAATCAGAATTATCTGCAGACTTCTTATCACTGTCGTCTGTGGAATCTGATTCTGACTCACTGTCATCTGTAATGCCAAGACGTTCCTTTACCGCATCAAGCGTGGATACTTCTTTTGTTGATGTACCTGTCAGATATTTTGCATATGGGATCGCATCATCATCTGTGCCATCCATACATAACGTAATCTGCGAAATTGTTCCAAGCGGAATATCGCGGAAAAAGCATTCATTCTTGTCCTCATCAGCATATGCAATACGGATATCATAGGAAGCTGTACTCTTGTTGGATGTTGTCTGTGTATCTGATGTCTGTGTATCTGATGTCTGTGTACCTGATGTCTGTGTACCTGATGTCTGTGTACCTGATGTCTGTGTACCTGATGTCTGTGTATTTGCAGTCTGCATATAATACAGTGCCTTGTCCTTATCTGTCAGGGTAAACATTCCATTGATGAGATCATCTCCCCATCCTCCATCCTCGTCTGCATCATAATCCTCACTGTCTTCATCCACATGAGTCCGGATATAGAGTGACTGGATGTCATCCCCTGTATTATTTACAAACACAATCTTAGATGCTGTGGAAGTTTTCTCCCCCATTACATTCTTTATGTCTTCATCTGCTGTCTGCTGCATATCCACCATATCGACTGCTTGGTTACTTCAGGAGTCGGGGTAGCTGTTACCTCTACAGGTGCTGTCTCTGTTGTCTTTTTCTTACCACATCCGGCAGCTGCCACTGTCATTACTAACAGACCTGCCAGTATTAAATAACGTTTCTTCATAATATATTCCCTCCTGCTATATGGAATATCTTTTTTTCTTTTTAACAATGTCATTTTTTCAATTCCCTATTATTGCAGAGTATCGAAAACTTGTCAACTAAGCCTCTGCCGATTTCATACAATTTTAAGACTTTCAGGTTTTTAAAGTTTCTGCCTGCGGACGCATTCTTATGAAAAAATCACATTTTTCCTACTTCATATTATTGCACAAAAGGAAGCACACACTGTAATCAGCGGATACTCCAACAGAAAGGACTGCCATGTTACTCTGGCAGTCCTTTCTCATCCTTTTGTGGTCATATTTAATATATTTCTATTCTGCAAGCTTCATCAGAAGTTCCACACATTCTTCCTCTGATAAAACCGAAGTATTCAGGCAGATATCATAGTTTTCCATTTTGCCCCATTCATGTCCTGTATAAAAGTTATAATAATCTCTTCTCTGACGATCTTTATATGCAATTCTGTCAAGTGCCTCTCTCTGAGAAATATGCTTATTTTTCTTGATCCGTTTAATACGGTCTTCCATATCAGATGCATAAATATACACACGAAGCAGCTGATTATCATCTTTCAGGATCTGGTCTGCACATCTTCCCACAAAAATACATGGGCCTTCCTGTGCCAGGCGCTTCACTGTCTCTTTTTGCGCATGAAACATCTTCTCCGGAATTGTCAGGCGTTTTTTATCCTGCGATTCTTCCGACATCATTACTCCGATTGCATAGAGAAGACTGGTCTTGCCTTTAAATTCATTGATGATTTCCTGGCTGATTCCATGCCTCTCTGCTTCCTTCAGCAAAAGCTACTGTCGTAACAGGGAACTCCCATTTTTTCTGAAAGCAAAGCTGCAATGTGTCTTCCACCGCTTCCATACTGTCTGCTGATCGTGATTGTTTTCATAGGGCACCACTCCTTTCAGCTCATCTGCCTGAAAAATGAATTGTTATTTTTTTATCTATATGATAGATTATACGAATTTCGAATATTTTTGCAATATCCATTAATTTTTTCATAACATTTCACAATTTTAAGCCAAAGTATTTGGTAATATTATCAATATAGATTCTTAACCTTAAAGTCACGCTCTGCTTCTCTTCTCTGGTCTTTCTTTGCGATATCCTGTCTCTTGTCATAAAGTTTCTTGCCTCGAGCCATTCCGATCTCTACTTTTACCAGACTGTCTTTGAAATAAACTTTCAGAGGTACCAACGTCAGACCTTTCTCTTTTAGCTTTGCTTCGATTTTGTTGATCTCATACCTGTGAAGCAGCAGCTTACGGATCCTCAGGGGATCTTTATTAAAAATATTGCCTTTTTCATAAGGGCTGATATGCATTCCGTAGATGTAAACCTCTCCGTTTTCCACACGTATAAAGGATTCCTTAATACTACACTTACCCATGCGCAGATTTTACTTCTGTTCCTGCAAGGGCAATACCGGCTTCATAAGTATCTTCTATAAAATAATCATGAAATGCCTTTTTATTATTGGCAATCAGCTTCATTCCTTTTTTCTTTGCCATAATATCCTCCAAGCCATTTTTATTTAATTCTCTTCTTCATCATTCCAGATATCAGCAACCAGCTCAAAATCTACTGTTTTGAGCATTTTATCTGCATCTGCCACACGGACACAGACTTATCTCCCAATTTGTAGACTTCTTTGTCATCTCTCCGCGGAGTTCGTAGGTTTCCTGGTCGAAGATATAGTAGTCATCCCGCAGAGTGTTGACATGTACCAGACCTTCTACTGTATTTGGGAGTTCTACGTAAAGCCCCCATCCGGTAACACCTGAGATAATTCCCTCGAACTCTTCTCCCAGATGGTAGGACATGTATTCTGCTTTCTTCAGCTTGTCTGATTCACGCTCTGCCTCATCTGCGCGGCGTTCGCATACACTGGACTGCCTCGCAACTTCATCAAGGATTTCAGCATAGTGTTCGGTTCTGCCTTCACGCATCAGTCTGCCTCGTAAGTTATCCTTAATGATCCTGTGGATCTGCAGATCAGGATATCTTCTGATCGGAGATGTGAAATGGCAGTAATATTTTGCTGCCAGTCCAAAGTGACCGCTGCATTCTGTTGTATATTTCGCCTGTTTCATGGAACGCAGCACCAGACGGCTGATCATTGCTTCATTCGGAAGCCCTTCGATACTTTCGATGATCTGCTGGATTTCTTTTGGCGTGATTTCTTCTTTTGCTTTCTGAATCTTCACACCCTGATTGTGAAGTAATGTCAGAAGACTCTCCACTTCTCCGGATCCGGGTTATCATGGGTTCTGTATACAAACGGAATCTCTTCTGTGCAGTATTCCTGTGCCACAGTCTCATTTGCCATCAGCATGAAATCTTCAATGATTTTGGTTGCCACATTTGCTTCATATGGCTTAACATCGATTGCTTTTCCTGCTGCATTGAGAATAATCTTGCTCTCCGGGAAATCAAAGTCAATGGAACCTCTGTGATGGCGGCTGTTTCGTAAGATTCCGGACAGTTCTTTCATCATAAAGAACATCGGGATAAGTGCATCATACCGTTTCTTTACTTCTTCGTCTGTGTCCTCAAGAATGTTCTTTACATCAGTATAGCACATTCTCTCATCTACGTTAATCACTGTTTCCGCGATCTGATGGGAAACTACCTTACCCTTTTCGTTAATGTTCATCAGGCAGCTCAACGCCAGTCTGTCCTCTCCCTGATTCAGAGAACAGATTCCATTGGAAAGACGTTCCGGCAGCATTGGCACAACGCGGTCTGCCAGATAAACACTGGTTCCACGTTTCAGTGCTTCCCTGTCCAGAGCACTGTTATACTGTACATAGTTGCTTACATCTGCGATATGGACTCCCAGATGGTAAATGTCCCCTTCTTTTGTCAGGGAAATCGCATCATCAGGTCTTTGGCATCTTCGCCGTCAATAGTGACTGTCTGCAGATGTCTCAGATCCAGTCTTCCATCTCTGTCTGCATCCAGCACATGATCCGGAACACGCTGAGCCTGCTTCATTACTTTCTCAGGAAATTCACTTGGGATTCCGAAGCTCTTGACGATTGCCAGGATATCTGTACCCGGTGTTCGAATATTTCCCAGATTCTCCTTAATTTTTCCTTCAGGATTCTTATTTCCGGAGCCGTAATCTGTGATCACCGCGATTACTTTATCACCATTTTTAATTCCTGCTGCTTCTTTTCTCGGAATGAAGATATCTTTGGAAAATTTCGGATTATCACTGATCACAAAACCGAAATCCCGATTTACTGGTAAGTTCCTACAATTTCAGGCATACCACGTTCCAGAACCTTCACAACTACACCTTCCTGGCGTTTTCCCTCTTTTTTGTCATCTCTGATGATGATCCTTACTTTATCCTGATGCATGGCTGTTCCTGTATCACTTTCAGGAATAAAGATATCCTCATCCTGTCCTTCGATTTCTACGAAGCCGAAACCTTTGGGATGTCCGATGAATGTTCCCTCAGCCTGGATTCCCTCCGGCTGCTCTTTTTTATTTTTATCTTTCTTCTTTCTGCCATACTCTGATCCGTATTCTTCTCTTCGGTCATCGTAATAACGGTCATCTTTTTTCTTTTTCCATTTTCCTTTGACCTTTTCATATCTGCCCTTGCGGTCTACAGATACCTTTCCTTCCTCGCAAAGTTCGTCCAGAACATCATACAGCTCTCTTTTCTCTTCTTTTGAAAGTCTCAGAAGAGAAGAAATCTCGCGGAGTCTCATTGGCTGATAAATAGGATCTCCCATCAGTTCCAGGATAAACTTTTTTCTTCTGTCCATATCTTTTTTACTCATATTACTCCTCACAGCCTCCGCAGAGACTTTTATCTGATTCAGCTCTTTATGACACAAAAAACACTCTTGCACATAACAAGAGTGTTTCAAATTTCTTTTCTGATTAACCAAGCATATTTAATGCTACAGAAATTACAAAAAATAAAATTCCCATAATAGTGGTTGCCTTAACAAGTCCGCCCTCCATGGAACGACCTTTGTTCTTACCCCAGTATGTTTCTGCTGCTCCGGCGATAGCACCAAGTCCCTGCTGCTTACCTTCCTGCATAAGAACTACTACTGTAAGAGCGATGCAATCTATTATGAAAATGACACTCAGAATGATCTTAATAATCTGCACTTCGTTACACCTCCTAATCAACTGAGTTTCATTGTAACATAGCCGGATGGGGATTTCAACCACAATTCAGAGTTTTGTCAGGTTTTTTAACAATTTTTTTCATTTTCTTTAAAAGGATTTTCATACACTGCCAGTTCTCCCAAGGCTCATGGATACGAAGAAGCTGGTTATATTTGGCATTTCGGTCCGAACGGCAGGGTGCACCTGTCTTAATCTGGCCGGCACCTGTGGCAACTGCCAGATCTGCGATAAATGAATCTTCCGATTCTCCTGATCTGTGAGAAATTACTGCCCTGTATCCCGCTTTCTGTGCCATTTCCACTGCATCCAATGCTTCTAAAAGTGTTCCTATCTGGTTTAATTTTATCAGAATGGCATTTGCCGCTCCCAGTTTGATACCACATGCAAGACGTTTGATATTCGTGACAAACAGATCATCACCTACGAGCTGTATTTTATCTCCCAGTCTTTTTGTCATCTGTTTCCAGCCTTCCCAGTCATCTTCCTCAAGTCCATCTTCAATGGAAACAATCGGGAACTTCTCTGCAAGTTTTTCATAATATTCTATCATCTCGCCGGAATCCCTGAGAACTTCTTCCCCTTTCATTTTTCCTTCTCCGGGGAAAACATAAACGCCTCTTTCTTCATCGTACAGTTCACTTGCCGCAGCATCAATTGCAATGCTGATATCCTTTCCGGGTTCATACCCTGCCTTTTTTACTGCTTCCAGAATCACTTCCAGGACGCTTTCTGAATCGGAAAGATCCGGTGCAAAACCTCCCTCATCCCCGACTGCTGTTGACAGACCTTTTTGTTTCAGGATAATTCTGAGAAACTGGTATACTTCCGCACACATTCGGATCGCCTGCTCCATATTTTCCGCTCCCGTCGGCATGATCATGAATTCCTGTAAATCCACCGTATTGTCAGCGTGACGTCCCCCATTTAAGATATTCATCATCGGTACAGGCATCTGTCTGGTATGGCAGCCGCAAGATACTGATATAAAGGAACGCGAAGAGCTGCTGCTGCCGCCCTTGCTACTGCCAGGGATACTCCCAGTGCCGCATTTGCCCCTACATTACTTTTATTGTCTGTGCCGTCTGTTTCTATGATTTTTTTATCAATATAGGACTGATCCAGAGCATTTTCTCCAAGAATTGCTTCTGCCAGCTTTGTATTTACATTCTCCACTGCTTTGCGGACACCAAGTCCGGTGTAGCAGCCTTTTTCTCCGTCACGAAGCTCCACTGCCTCGAACTTCCTGTGGAAGCTCCCGAAGGGACGATTGCCCTTCCCGTATATCCATTTTTCCCGATCACACCTTCTCCTACTGTTACTTCTACTTCCACTGTAGGATTTCCTCTGGAATCAAGTACCTGTCTTGCATGAACCCTTCTTACAGGCAGATAACGTAACATATTAGAACCTCCTGATCATTTTAATAAACCGGTAACTGTTCCATATTTTCACAGTTACAGTTAAACCTCAAGTACAGCGTTTCGTAAATAACTATACCAATCGCGTAGGATGCGGATTCGAGTGTGCTGGTATAAAAACGCAGGCGTAGCGGGCTACGCTGAGGCTTTTAGACCTGTGCAATCGGATTCGCAGACAAGTGAGTGGTATAGTTATTTCGAAAACGATGTACTAGTCAATACGTCACTGAGAACGGCGTGAACAGTAACGTATTTTGACTTGTATATCTTTACAACCATATTTTTACCCAATATGCTTCCGGCTATGCATTGTCTATATCCGTTATTATTTTCAGAATATTTTATCAATACAAATAATTTTAATATTATCTTTTAAATATTTTTGCAAATTTTCTATTTTTATTCTTGACATTTCATTCTTTATCTGTTATATTAAGTTCATAAAACAAAAGGGATTACGAAAAACAAAAAAGTAAAGGAGTGAGACCACCGAAAACATAATCTTTTCTTCATAATTTAAGAAAGCGAGGTACAGACCACCAGAATAGCAAAGTTTCAAATTCATGACTTATAAGAAAGGCAGGTACGGACCACCAAGAACTTAAGCTTTTAAATCCAACTAAGTTTTATAAGTAGTTCCTATCAAACAAGGAAGGTACAGTCCAATGGAAACCTAACGATTTATCTTATTTTGAACGTAACAGTTAAACATTCTAAAGAAGGTACGGTCCAATGGAAATTTAATGATTTACCTTATTTTTAAAGTGACATTCAATCAAAATAAGGAAGGTACAGTCCAATGAAACGTTAACGATTTACCCTATTATAAAACGTAACCGTTCATTTACATGAAGAAGGTACAGTCCAATGAAAACTTAACGATTTACCCTATGAAACTATAAAAGGAAGGTACAGACCAATGGGACAGTAAGTTGAACCGTTAATTTCATAATTCAAATTCATACAATTTCATAATTTATTTTACAGAAAGTGAGGTATCATCCCTTGGATACAGAATCTTAACAGGAGCCACGATGAAATATAAATCTGTGGCTCTTTTATTTGTCATTCAGCTTCTATAGTTTCCCTCTTTCTCATATATTAAACTAATATCATTCCGTTCTGAGGTTAATACTCTCTATGCATCTCAAATACATATCTTCCACTCGGATTTTCTCTTCCAGATTTACCAAGATTTTTCTTCTTTTCTGTGCTTGTGCATTTATAGGTTCCTCTATAGGAAAAATCGTATCGCACAACACTGCCAGACAGACTGCTGCTTCTGCCCAAAGTTCCAACTGGGGACTCAGCTTTCAGGAAGAAGGCAAACGTCCTGTTGGAAATGCAACGATAGAAGAACTGGCTCAGTACAATGCCTTTTTTGCTGAAGATACCGAAGAAAAGAAAATCTATCTCACCTTTGACGCAGGCTTTGAAAATGGAAATACTCCTGCTATTTTGGATGCACTGAAAAAACATCAGGCACCTGCTACATTTTTTGTGGTTGGAAATTTTATTTCTGAAAATCAGGAGCTGATAAAAAGGATGGAAGCCGAAGGACATATTGTTGGAAACCATACGATGACACATCCTGATATGTCAAAGATTTCCACGCAGGAATCTTTTCAAAAAGAACTGTCTGGTGTAGAAGATATTTATAAAGAAATTACCGGTAAGGAAATGACCAAATTCTACCGGCCGCCGCAGGGAATTTACAGTACCCTGAATCTGTCTATGGCCAAAGAAATGGGATATCATACCTTCTTCTGGAGTCTTGCTTATGTGGACTGGTATCAGGATAATCAGCCAGATCCACAGGAGGCTATCGAAAAGCTGACCAGACGAATTCATCCCGGTGCTATTGTTCTGCTGCATAGCACATCTTCTACTAACGCGCAGATTCTGGATGAACTCTTGAACAAGTGGGAAGATATGGGATATTCGTTCCATTCCTTAAATGAGCTGATTGAACATTCCTGATCCCGTTCCCCGCATGCAAGATTTTCATAATTGAAGCAAAAGTTAACTCTACCCAAAAGGAGAGGCACTCAGCAGGATCTTTATCCTTCAGAGTACCTCTCCTTTTGTTTATAAATCAATACTTATGAGAATATCAATTTATGTTACGTTATGTGATTTTGTAACCGTCCTGCATTTTTACAGTTACGGTTCGTTTTTACAAATAATTATTCAGCGTCTTCTGCTGCTTCAGTTTCTTCTGGCTCTTCTGTTGTTTCTGCGTCTTTTGTATCATCAGATGCTTCATCTGTGTCTGCTGCATCTTCTTTGTCAGCATCTTCTGTTGTTTCTTCGCTGTCTACAACTCCACCTTCAACTACCAGATCTTCCGGATCAATGTTGTCACCATAAACAGGTTTCAGAGTTTCTTCAAAGTCTTTGTGGAAGAACTGTTCGTCTGCAAGAGATTTGATTTCGTCATTGATTGCATTGAGAAGATCTGTATTACCTTTCTGTACTGCCGGTGCAATTGTATCGATATCACCAAGGGATTCGATTCCTACAGAGAAACCTTCGTTCTGCTGAGCCCATGCAAGAACCTCTGTGTTATCTGTGGAGAATGCATCTCCTCTTCCATCCAGAAGTGCATCATATGCTTCCTGATATTCATCAAATTTTACAAGTTCAATGTCCGGATAGTTTTCTGTGAAATATGTTTCTGCTGTAGTTCCTTTTACAACGATCAGCTTCTTACCTTCCAGATCTTTTACATCTTTGATCAGCGCATCATCAGGAGAAACAACTCCAAGAGCTACCTTCATATATGGAAGTGCGAAGTCTACTTTCTCCGCTCTGTCATCGGTTACTGTAAAGTTTGCAAGGATCACATCTACTTTTGCAGACTGCAGATATTCTACACGACTTGCTGCCTCTACATAAGTAAATTCTGCATCGTCTTCACTTCCCAGAAGGTCTTTTGCAAGTCTTTTTCCAAAGTAAATATCGTATCCCTGAACATCACCGTTTTCATCTACATATCCAAATGGATTCTTGTCACTGAATACACCGATTTTGATCTTTCCGTCTTCTTTGATCTCATCCAGATACGTGCCTGTGCAGTGTTTCCTCCGTCATCTGCCGCACTTACAAGAATACTTCCGCCAAGAAGTGTTGTTGCTGCTACACCTGTTGCTAATAAGACTGCTAATATTTTTTTCTTCATGTTCTTTTCCTCCATGTTTTTAAAAATATGATTTTATTATAATTTTTATAACCAGCTCTTATGATATCCTGCTATTTCGTGGATATTATCATCCATTTCAGGATTTATAAAATATTCTGTTTTCCTCTATTCTATTTTTTCACTGTTTCATAATGGAAACTGTTCAGGAACTGTTTTGCCCTGTCAGTCTCCGGATTATCAAAGAACTGTTCCGGAGTGTTCTCTTCTACAATGTTTCCCTTATCCATAAAGATCACTCTGTCTGCTACGGAACGGGCAAATTCCATCTCATGAGTGACGATTAGCATGGTCATTCCTGTCTTTGCAAGTTCCAGTACTACCTGAAGTACTTCTCTTACCATCTCAGGATCAAGTGCTGCTGTAATTTCATCCAGAAGCATGATCTCCGGATGCATCAGCATGGCACGTACAATGGCAACTCGCTGTTTCTGACCACCGGAAAGCTGCCTTGGATAATTATCTTTCTTATCCAGAAGACCAACTCTGTCAAGAAGCTGCTCCGCTTCCTTTTTCACTTCTTCTTTATTTCTTTTCTGTACTTTCATTGGTGCCAGAAGAAGATTATTTAAAATTGTCATATTCGGGAAAAGATCATAGCTCTGGAAAACCATTCCTATCTTCTCTCTGACTTTGCTTATATTCTTTTTTTTCTTTCTCATAGCTTACACCGTTAAGCTTCAGTACACCGGTGTCAATCTCTTCCAGGCGGTTGATACATCGCAGGAAGGTACTTTTTCCACATCCGGAAGGTCCTACGATCACCACCACTTCTCCCTTTTGCAGAGAGAAGGAAACATCATCCAGAATAGGAACATTGTTTACATATGATTTCTTTAAATGTTCTACTTCTAAAATCGGCTGTCCCATTCATTTATCCTCATTTCTCTATTAATCAGCAAACTTCTTTTCCAGTACTCTGGAGAGTCTGGAAAATGGAAAACATATGATAAAATACATAAAGAATACTGCACCGTATACCCAGAGGGCCGCTGTCGGATTTGTATAACGTGATGCATCTATGATCTGTTTTCCAACTTTTAACACCTCTACTACTCCGATAAGAGCTACCAGTGATGTGGTCTTGATCATTCGGGTAAGAAGATTCACTGCGGATGGAAGAAGTCTTCTTATAGTCTGCGGAAGGATAATATAAAGATAGACCTGCCATTTGTTTAATCCAAGACCGTATCCGCTGTCATACTGGTGTTTAGGAATGGAGATCAGCGCACTTCGCACCAGATCACCCATTTCAGCAGTTCCCCAGAATGTAAATACAATGACCGCCGCTGTCTCACCGGAAAGATTCATCCCCAGATGCTTGGCCGCTCCGAAATATACCAAGAACAAAAGCACCAGCTGCGGCATGATTCTTACTATTTCAAGGTAAATGCGGCAGATAAACTTAATGATTTTATTTGGGATATTCATTACCATCCCAAGAAGAAATCCAAGGATTATGGAAAATACCATGGAAATCAGTGCAATTCTTATTGTTACCCACAAGCCCTGCCAGAGTCTTAATGAGTTGATTCCCTTAAAAAGAACCTCAATCCCCATATTCTGCATAGCGGACTCTCCTTTCTACAAATGAACAGATAAGTGAGATTGGTAAAAGTATGATCAGATATGCGATTACCAACATAAACAGGGCTTCATCTGTTTTGTAATAAATTCCGATCAGGTCTTTTGTCACAAACATCAGGTCTGCAAGTGCTACTGCACTGAATACGGAGGTTTCCTTAATAAGAAAGATCGCATTTGCACAGAATGCCGGAATAGAATTGGATACCGCCTGGGGCAGGATAATGTTTGTAAATACCTGACTCTTACTCATTCCAAGGCTTAATGCGGATTCCACCTGAATGGGCGGAACATTGTCCAGGCCGCTTCGGAAAGCTTCTGCCATATAACTGCCTCCGAGAAAGGTCAGTCCTGTGATCGCACACTGTTCTGAACTGAGGACAATCCCTATTTTCGGAAGACCGAAATACAGGAAAAACAACTGGATCAACAATGGTGTATTTCTGGACAGTTCAATGTAACATTCCACGATCTGACGAAGTACAGGAATCCTGAAATACTTAATCATGCTGCAGACAAGCCCAACCACAATGGCAAGCAGCACACCAATCACCGCCATGTGAAGTGTAAGCTTTGCTGCCTCAATATAAAGAGGTGTCTGCTCGCGGATAAACTCAAAATCCATGGTTACTTTATTCTCCTTCTATTATTATGATTTAGAGCATATTTGAAGAACGCTCTGGTGTGCCTGTGCCGCTTATTACTTTTCAATCCACTGCTATTTCGGTTAAAGCAGGTAGTTTACTTGATTTAGTTAAAGCGTTACATCTGCACATCTGTGAACTATCATAACATTTCAGGCTTCATCCTGCAAGCTTTTCATAAATTGCATCTGCAAGTCTGCTATGTCCCAGTTCATCCAGATGCTCCTGATCGGCTTCTCCCGGTCGGGCAAATTCTGAAGCCGGAAGATAAGAAATATTTCTTCTTCTGGCGATTTTCTCATACACCCGGGGCAGATTCCATGATACTTCGATAGAATTCTTATCGAATTCCGGATCAAAATCCTCTTCCCAGATTCTCTCCCCAAGGTAGATTGGAGATACCAACAATATTTTAGCATCCGGATTTACAGTGTTAATCTGATCAAGGAGCTGTTCAATCCCCTGTCCGATCACTTCCGGGGTTGCGCTGTATACGCTTTTACAATCGTTCGTGCCAAGCATGAGAACGATAGTGTCTACTGGTCTGTGGCTCTCAAGGATTGCCGGAAGCATTTCCGTTCCTCTTCTTTCTGTTCGGAATGGATCGTCAAATACGGTGGTTCTTCCGCAGAGTCCTTCTTCAATTACTCTGTAGCCTTTTGTTCTTACTTTGTCATCCAGGATGCTGGTCCAGCGGGTACCCCATCCGTATCTCTGATTAGTAGTTCCCGGGATTAAACCGTATGTATTGGAATCACCGAAACATAAGATTTGTTTCATGTCTTGTCACCTTCTTATCTGATATTTTTAATGGGATTTTTGTTTTCCCTGTTTTCATATTTATTTGATAGGAATACTATACAATCTTTATTTTTGTTTGTCAAGCCCTTTTTTATTTTCTTTTGAAAAAATATATTTGTGTATGGTTAATTAAATATTAAGTATTAAAGGGGGACGCCTGGAAAGAGTGCTTGTTTTCTGAGCGTCCCTTTATTAACACAAAAAGAGCAGCTACTACACCTGATATAAGATGTAATATCTGCTCTCCTTCGTGCGATATTCTGTTATGAATTATAACACTGTTATTTTCATTTATTCAATACCTGTTCTACCGCATTTTTCCGGTTGTATCTACGGAACAAAACGGATGTATGTCATTTCACCTGGAATTTCTTTCCAGGTCAATTCTGTTTTTTCCTCACACTTCTCAGAAAATAGCAAATCGACCACGCAATACTCATTCCCGCCGCAATTCCAAACGCAAAAAGAAAAGTGTCCCGTCCATATTCCAATGCCCGAACAGTATTTCCTTCCACAATGCTGTTCATACAATAATAAAGAGTACTTCCGGGAATCAGAGGGATTACGGAAGTAACAAAAAAAGATGTAGATGTTTCTTTACAGATTCTTGCAAGAATTTCTGCATACACATCTGTAACAAAGCCAGCCATCAGCGTCGGAAGAAAAACATTTCCCCAGAATTCTTTTCCCAGAAGGAATACCAGCCAGCTAAGGAAACCGCCAACTGCTGCCAAAGGCAAATATTTCTTTTTTATATGAAAAAGAATTCCAAATCCCACAGAGCCAATGGCTCCGGTAATTAATTGTATCATGATTGCTGCAGTCAAAGTCTAAACCTCCCAAATAAAATAATTGCTCCCATAAATCCAAGTGCCAGTGCCGCAGCAAGTAGTAAAGCAGCGATCAGACGGATGATTCCGGAGAGTGTATCGCCAATAAGTACATCCCGGATTGCATTTGTCGACATCAATCCCGGAATCAAAAGCATAATATCACCGATCATAATCTTATCCATGCGAAGGAATGGGTACAGCAAGGTTAATCCACAGATTGCACAGCCTGTAAGAAAAGACGCCACAAACTGAAAAGTCACTTCATTCATGCATACCGGACGAAGATATTGCTGTAATCCCCAGATCAGAACAGCCCCAAGCCCTGCTGCAACAGCATCCGGAATACTTCCACCATAAAAAAAAGCAAAACTGCATGCAGCCAGAAGGCTTCCAAGAAGTTTCCATAGCGGTTTTGTTTTATTTATATTAATTTTATCAAATTCCTTCCGAAGCTCTGCTGCCGGAACAGGATGATTACAGAAACGACGGCTCAGGTCATTCAACTGCTCCAGTTTGGTAAAATCATTTCCTCCGCACTCCCTGATCCGTCGGGTCTGTGTCCGCGCTCCTTCTCCCGGAAATTCCATGGTAATAACGATACTGGATGTGATCACAAAAACATTCATCTGCGCAGCACCACAGGCATAACCCATTCGGTTCAGCGTATCCTCCACCCGAAAAATCTCTGCACCGCTGTTTAACAATGCGTCACCCATATCAAGAAAAATGTGTAAAAAATCTTTGGACGTCTGCATAGGAATACTCCTTTAATTTTATAGAAAAGAGTCCGGCATAATATACGCCAGCATCTCATTTCTGCACTTTTGTATTCTGATGATAGCTTATAGCAATTCCATAAATTACTGCAAACAATCCAGTCCATCATAGCGTGAAGTTCTGCGTCAGATATCTTTGCCATGCGTCAGCACGCCTGCAGGTATCTTCCTTGTCCTTCGCACTCTGCTGAACTGTCTTGATTGCATTATTTTATGGAATTGCTATAAGTATAAAGCTTAACTGCCGCTAATACAACTTCTATTTTTCTAGTGCTTTCATAAAATATTAGTCCTGAATTTTATATTTTTTATATTTCGCAGGTGTGGTCCCTGTGTATTTTCTGAAAATTTTTATAAAATAGCTCTGTGTGGAAAAGCAGAGATATTCACTGATCTGTGCTGCTGTATAATCTGAATAGGTCAGCATATTACAGGCAGCTTCTATCCGTTCTTTCTGAATATAGTCGACAAAAAGCATTCCTGTTTCTTTTTTAAACGATCTGGAAAGATAACTGGCACTAATCCCTGCTGCCTCTGCAGTTTCTTTCAGTGTGATAGAAGCATGCAGATGAAGATGAATATATTTTACTGCCGCTTCAATTTCTCTGCTGTAATGTCTCATTCCGGACTTTTGCACTTCCTGGGCAAATCTCAGGGCTGCTTTTTGTAATAACTTTTCTATAGAAGATTTACTGGTGCACTCTTCTACTGTCTGAATATAACCGTCGCTTAATGCATAAGCAGTTTCTTCAGGTACGCCACCTTCAATCGCAGCTCTGGTAAACAGCGTAATTCCTGCGATAAACATATTTTTACTGTTTCGCAGTTCATTTCTGGACAAGATTCCAGGAGTTCCATCCGGTGTGATCTGAAAAACGGACTGTATTCTGTCTGTCTGACCATTCCTGATAGCATCATACTGCCGACGCTCACTTGCATAAGATTCATGTTTCTGTAAATTCTCACGTCTCTCAAATAGAGTATTCCTGCTTCGGTTCTCTGCGATCTGTTGTTCTTTTTCGTTATATTTCTTATTTTTCTCCTGCATCTTTATTCCTCTCACATATACAGCAATATTTTGTTATTTATAGCAATATTTTACTATATTTTATCATTTACAGGTGATATAGTCCAGATAAAGGCAACACAAACAATCTGTTCAACATATATTCAACTTATGGAGGAATTTATTATGAATCGTGATTTAAAAAAAATCATCAGCAGATGACTCTGGAAGAAAAAGCAGGTATGTGCTCAGGTCTTGATTTCTGGCATCTGAAGAGCGTGGAAAGACTTGGAATCCCGGAGGTAATGGTAAGCGATGGTCCTCACGGGCTTCGTAAGCAGGATGACAAGGGCGATCATCTTGGAATGAACGACAGTATCAAAGCTGTCTGCTTCCCTCCTGCTGCTTTAAGTGCCTGCTCTTTTGACCGCAACTTAATGGAATCCATGGGCGAGACTATTGGCAGAGAAGCTCAGGCAAATGACGTATCTGTTGTTTTAGGACCTGCTGTCAATATTAAACGTTCTCCGCTCTGCGGAAGAAACTTCGAATACTATTCAGAAGATCCATACCTTGCAGGTGAAATTGCTGCTGCATTTATCAATGGTGTGCAGTCCCAGCATGTAGGAACTTCCATCAAACATTTTGCAGCTAACAATCAGGAATATCACCGCATGAGCAATTCTTCTGAAGCAGATGAAAGAACACTCCGCGAAATTTATTTTCCTGCATTTGAAACTGCAGTAAAAAAGGCTCAGCCATATACCTTTATGTGCTCCTACAATCAGATTAACGGTACTTTTGCTTCCGAGAACAAATGGCTTCTTACCGATGTTCTCCGCAATGACTGGGGATTTGAAGGATATGTTATGTCTGACTGGGGTGCTGTCAATGACCGTGTGAAAGGTCTGGAATCCGGCCTGGAACTGGAGATGCCAGGTTCCAACGGAACAAACGATGCTCTGATCATTGAAGCTGTAAAGAACGGAGCCCTGAAAGAAGAAGTTCTGGATCAGGCTGTAGAACGTATCCTGAATATTATTTACAAATATGCCGACCACCGCACACCACAGGAATTTACTATGGAAAAAGACCATGAAGAGGCACGCCGTATTGCAGAAGAATCTATGGTTCTTCTGCAAAACACAGACCAGATTCTGCCTCTGAAAGCCTCTGAAAAAGTAGCTTTTATAGGTGGTTTTGCCAAAAAACCTCGTTTCCAGGGCGGCGGAAGTTCTCATATTAACTGTTTTAAAATTACCAATGCACTGGAATCTGTTCCTGCTGATGCACAGGTTACTTACGCAGAAGGATTTCCTGCTGATAAAGATTTATATGATGAAAAGCTGGCTGCTGAAGCAGTTCAGGCCGCAAAAACTGCTGATAAGGTTGTGATCTTCGCCGGACTTCCGGACAGTTTTGAGTCTGAAGGATATGACCGTTCTCATATGAGACTGCCTGAATGCCAGAACCGTCTTATTGGTGAGATCCTTGAAGTTCAGCCAAATACTGTGGTCGTTCTTCACAATGGTTCTCCTGTGGAAATGCCATGGATCAATGATGTGAAAGGTATTCTGGAAGCTTACCTTGGCGGACAGGCAGGTGGTGCTGCTGTTGCAAATATCCTCTATGGTATTGTGAATCCAAGCGGTAAACTGGCTGAAACAATCCCGGTGAAACTGGCTGACAATCCATCCTACCTGAACTTCGGCGGTGGCGATAAAGTGGAATATCGTGAAGGTGTGTTTGTAGGATATCGTTATTATGATACCAAGCAGATGGAAGTTGCCTATCCATTTGGATACGGACTTTCCTATACTACATTTACATACAGCAATCTGCAGATTTCAAACACAACTCCGACAGAAAAAGATACCATCTCTATTTCTGTAGATGTGACAAATACAGGCAGCGTTGCAGGAAAAGAAGTTGTCCAGCTCTATGTCAAAGATATGACTTCCTCTGCAATCCGTCCCGAAAAAGAACTGAAAGGCTTTGAGAAAGTTCAACTTACTTCTGGTGAAACCAAAACAGTTACCATGAAACTGGATAAGCGCAGCTTTGCATGGTACAATACTGAATTACATGACTGGTATGCAGCAAGCGGCAAATATGAGATCCTGGTCGGTGCATCTTCCAGAGATATCCGTCTCTCTGAAACCATCAAACTCTCTAGCAGCCAGGTGATTCCGATGCATGTTCACATGAATACCACACTTGGAGAACTGCTCCGCTATCCTAAAACAAAAGAAACTGCAAAAGAGTTAACATCTAAATATCTCTCTGCAATGAACGGCGGAAGCGAAACTGCTTCTGAATCTGCTGCAGAAGCCATCTCCGAGGAAATGGTAGAAGCAATGACTGATTCCATGCCGCTTCGTTCTCTGTGCAGCTTTGGCGGATTCTCACGTGCTGAAATCCAGGAGATCATTGATAAACTGCAGGCATTATGTTAATAACCTTAAAGTATTTACTCTGCTATTTATCTTATTTCATGTGGAATATTACTTTAGAATAATTTTGCATGATATATTACTCCATATAAGTAAAAGCTACTGCATATACATCCGGAAAAATATTCCAGATTGTGCAGTAGCTTTTTTATTAATATGTATATCCTTTACTTTAATTATGGTGAATCTCAAAGATTATTGTATTTGTCAAATAGCTATTCCTTGTATATTTTATATTATCTTGCACTCTGTTAACTGCACCTTTATTTTTCTCTTGTCAGAATTTTTTTATAAGTAAGATCCATGCCAAAAGCCCCCAGTGGAGCTGTGATAATAATTGCCATAACAGCTACGGAAAGTACAATTTTTCCGCACGGCAATCCTGCTGCAAAGGGAACAGAGCCAATTGCTGCCTGTACCGTTGCTTTCGGAAGGTATGCAATAACACAAAAAGCCCTTTCTTTTGCAGATAGATTTGTTTTCACTGTGCAGAGCAGTACGCCGAAAGACCGGAAGATCAGTGCAACGAAAATCATAGCAACTGCGGCAAGTCCGGCTTCCAGTGTATAGCGGATATCCACAGCAGCACCCACCAGAACGAAAAGAATCACTTCCGCAGCCAGCCTTCAATCGCAATCAGGAGAAAAGAACATCCCAGAACAATGATTACTTTCATACTGTTTCTGACATAATGTTTCTTCGCATATGCAGTCTCAAAAAACAGATACAGCAGATAGCCCACACTCGCTCCAAGAATAATTCCCAGAATAATGGAAACCGGAATATTAGCAAATGCTTTGATATCCGCGGTTATTACAACACCGTTCTTTTTTTATACCTACCAGCCAAACGCATCCCGAATCAATGCCCCAGTTTCTCCATCTATGTAAAATAATTCCTGTTCGTCCGGAGAATCTTTCCACTGGTAAGGGCAGCGGAAACTCCAGACAGGCCTGTAAACGATTCCCTCTGCAGTTTCATCAATATAATATTCCAGACAGATTTTTGTAACTGGAATCGTGGTTGATTCCGTTTCCCCTGTATCATTCTGTTCTGTAAAAAAACCGATTTTCCCGTCTTTTACATATTGTTCCACTGATTTTAGAATTTCTTCCATAGGAAGCATAGTAACTGATTCTTCCTCTTTCACTTGAAGTGGAATCGGCATATTAAAATAGCAATCTTCAAGTTCAGGGCCAAAACCTGTATTTCCCCGATAATAATGCTGGGAAAGTCCACCCACCAATACTCCATTCAGCAGAATTTCCGTGTCGTAATAATCATATCCTACTTCCATGTCGCTGATTGATTTTCTTACAGAAGTTCCAGTTAAATTAGCTCTGGAAAGCAGCTGATTTATAATATTTAATTCCTCATCTTCCGTACTTTTTCCTAAAGATCCCAGGTCTTTTTCACTTAATCCATCACACTGTATCATTCCGTCTGAAACGAATAACTGCAGTCCTTTTTCTTTATTTTCCCAGACCATTTCATCTGTCACAGATTTTTCCCAGCCATCTTTCCCACCAAACCAGGAGCGGATTTCTTCCTCTGATACGTTACATTTTTCCAGGATTCCTTTCGAAACATCGGAGGTACTTCCGATAATATCGGCCTCTATCGTAAGCGTTCCTGATTTTCCCGGCAAAGAAGCTGTTACATGACTTTCCTTTACCTGTAACACTGTTGTTTCTGAATCATATTTCTCATTTACTTCCGTAGAATCTAAAGAACTTTCTGAACTTGTTGTTTCCTGTGTATTCTCATCCAAGGAATCCGAAGTGGGTTCTACTCCAGTATCTTCAGCTAGCAGCTTTCCTTCTTTCCTGTATTTTTCTATGATATCCCGTACTTCATTATTTAATGGAAGGGTTAACGTAAGAGTCTGAGGCGTATATCCTCTGTAAACATCCTCCGCAGGCAGTGCATAAGAGAGCATTCCTTCTGAATCTGTAAAAGAACCAGTTTTAAAAATTTTTTTCGTAAACTTTATAATCTTTCCAGGTGTAATAAATCTTACCGTTATAATCCGGATATGCCTGAATGGTCATGGAAAGCTCTACCTTGGAATCTTCTTTTAATATTTTTTCTGTCAATGCATCATCATACAGGGTAATATGCCCATAATAGAGATTTTCCCCGTCTATCTTATTCAAAGATGCAAGTGCATCTTCTCCATTCACTGTCGCATGGTCCCTGCAACTGATCATATAGTTCCTCGCCTCGTTTGAAGGTTCGCCCAGAAAGCTTAAACTACTGCCATCAAAATAAGCTTCTGTAATAGAAAGCATAGACTGTCTCCAATCCATCTCCTCAGGAGTTATATGATAAGAAGTCATATCTTCTACATTTTCTGCATTTGAATCAGGTTCTGTAACAATCATTTGGGCAGTTTCCTGTCCAGTAACACCCTGCTGCTCCAGTTCTTTATGAAGCCATCCAAGTTTTGTTGCAAGTACACCGGTGCTAATGCCTAATACAGCAGCCACCGGAAGAAGAATCCGAATTATTTTTTTCTTATTCCCTGAACTTTTCTTTCTTCTTTCATCTGGTTTTATGACTAAATTATTCGTGTTACCAATTCTCTCATCTGGAGAATCTAAAATTCCCTTCAGAACATCTTCCATAGCTTTATCAATATTATCGGGTATCTCAGTTTCTTCTTTTAAAATTTTTCTGATTTCTTTTTCATTCATATCCATCACCTCCTGATCACCCTTTTTAATTTTGCTCTTGCCCTGGAAAGTTTAGTTGATACGGTATTGCTGTTCATTTCAAGAAGAACACCTATTTCCTTTACAGAAAATTCATCAAAATAATAGAGTTCTACAATTTTCCTACTTTCTTCATCAAGACATAAAAGCAATTGCTTCCATTCACAAAGATCCAGGTCTTCACAATGTATACCTTCTTCAAAATTTTCCAGTTCTGTGTCACGGTTCTTTTGACGGAGAATGTCTTTACATTCGTTTATCAGAATCCGAATCAGCCAAGTCTTAAAATATTTCACTTCTCTCAGCCCCTGTATATTTTCATAACAGGACAGGATTGCATTTTGCAGTGCATCTGCAATGTCTTGCTCGTTCCGAAGATAAACCCAGGCTGCTTTATATAAGCTCTGCTTATTCATCCGGATCAATTGAACAAACGCTTCTTTATCTCCGTTTTTAGCTGCTGTTACCAAAGCATCCATTTTTATACCCCCTTTTCATTTTTATAACTATTAGACTTGAAATATGGGCAGTTCCTTTCAAAAATTTTTATTTTATACAAAAAAGACACAGGCAATCGAAGATGGATCGTCAATGTCTTTTTATTCTCAATTTTCAAATTTGCTCATTTATGGTTGAAAAAAGGTACTTATCTGGTTCCTTTCCATTTTTAATAAAACAAAAAAGCCAGAAAGCCTTGATTTCACTGACTTTCTGACTCGTTAGAAGCAGGGGATGAGAGAATCGAACTCCCACCAAAGGTTTTGGAGACCCCTATCATACCATTTGACCAATCCCCTACAAAGTATATTTTATATACTCTCAAAACTACATACATGCTGACATTTCCCTGAGATTCATTACTTCCTGCGTTGCTGAGTGAATGATCTACTCCGCGGTGGTCACTTCGTGACTTCGCCTCTCAGCTTTTTGGTCAAGCCCTCACCCGATTAGTAACAGTCAGCTCCATGCATTGCTGCACTTCCACCTCTGCCCTATCTACCTCGTCGTCTTCAAGGGGGTTTACTTCTTTCGAATGGGATATCTCATCTTAAGGGGGGCTTCACGCTTAGATGCCTTCAGCGTTTATCCTTCCGGGCTTGGCTACTCGGCCGTAGACTTGGCAGTCTAACCGATGCACCAGCGGCCCGTCCATCCCGGTCCTCTCGTACTAAGGACAGCTCCTCTCAGATATCCTACGCCCACGCCGGATAGGG